>MOXH01000100.1_pt1 | contig 13845 bp, 13 predicted proteins | sample 1471181 | NCBI WGS metagenome assembly MOXH01 (sample SAMN05806436, study PRJNA327811) | mollusc metagenome | isolation source: Phylotype A (SB4) bacterial symbionts from gill | host: Thyasira cf. gouldii | place: Canada: Bonne Bay, Newfoundland | collected 2010-05-07
TCGCGCACCGGAATTGATAGCACATGCTGCTACTTTCGAGTTCGTTGTCGCTGTCATTGATTAGTTGCGTCGAGCCATCGCCAAGGCAGGTTGTGGCAGGATTCAGTTTTACACATCGGAGGTGATGTTCCGGCAGCGGGCCAGGGCATGCGCAGAATTGTTCTCTTCATCCTTTAGGCAGAGGGTGATGCCTTCGCTCTCAACAACATGACCGATCTCTTTCAGCAGCTCCATATAAGTGGTTTCTGAAACCACCGCCTGAGTCAGCTGTTGAGATGCATCGTAAAGTAGTTCCAGGGAGAGGTTGCGACGGGTCAGCTCTTTGGTTTTTTCCGCCACCCGCTGCTCCAGATCGTCATACATTTTTGAAAGCTCTGCGGTCATGGTATTGAAGGTTTGCCCCAGGCGGCCGAGCTCATCCAAGCCGGTATGTCCCACCCTTACACTAAAGTCCCCTTGTCCGGCTCGCTCTGCAGACCGCAGCAGGTCGCGCATTGGACTGAGGACATCGGTATGCAGAAGATAGAGGGTGATGACGGCCACGGTCAGTGTGAACATCAGGCTGATACTCTGCATCAGCCCCAGCAGGTGGATTTTTGATTCGGCATCCTCCTCCAGTAGCTTTACCATGTGATCGATGTCGGCAACAAAAAGGTCGACCGTACTACGGAAGGCGATGGCTATCATATAGAGGGTAGCTTGTGATGCTGAGGCATTTATCTGTTGAGTGTAGGCTGCGATCGCCGGAAGCAGGATTATTCTCCAGTCAACCTTTACTCGGTGGTATGCCTGTTTGAGTGAAATACGGTTGCTATCCCGTATGACATTGACCAATTTTGGACTATTGAGTCTTTGCTCAAACTCCTTCATCAGCAAAGCAACCTCATTAAGGTGGTCTGCTCCTGGTGTATGCGCCGACTCCAGTGTGGCGGTAAGGCGATAGGACTGCATACGTAGACTGCCAGACATATTCACCGCACCAGCTTCGCCATGGGTTATGCGTGCCATATAGACAGCACTCGCCATACCGGCGATTGCAAGTGCAGTGATAACCCCCATGGCCAAACCGGCGCGTAGAAGAAGGGAGTTGCTCAAAAATTTGAGCCGGGTCGACATCTTTCATGCTCCTCAAGAAGCGGTTGTGTTATGAACAGAAAACGTAACTATTCAGCTGGGCTTGGGGTCGAGTCATTGCGTCATAATAAAGGTGCATTTTTCCACCAATCCTGGCGCAATCGACTCCGACCCCTGGTGAAAATAGCCATAAAATTTGGTATAGCTGAATAGTTACCAGAAAACTTCCTCTCTCTGTAGCCCATTGATATTGCAACTTTATGGTGTTAATCCTTCGGCACTAGCGCCTACTCCATTACATTATCAATATTTTCTAATAGAGTGATAATACCCTTATGTAACAAAAGGTTGATAGTAGCATAAGGACTACCACTAAAGTATTAGACGCTTGAGCCGGCCCTTATCTACTTGATCTCGATCAATAGCGCATTCTCTCCAACTCCCGTATTTTTAGCATCCATACATCAATAGCAATACTGGAGATGCGGAAGATGGCTAGCGAAAAACGAATGCAACTCTCTGTTCTCACGATGAACACATTTGCATTTACTGCATGTTTTGCAGTGTGGGTGATGTTCTCGATCATCGGTATTCCGATCAAGGAGCTGCTGACACTGAACGAGACTCAGTTCGGTATTTTGGTTGCAACACCGATCCTGACCGGCTCCCTGGTACGTCTCCCCGTCGGTATCTGGACCGACCGGTTCGGTGGACGTATTGTCTATTTTATTCTGATGCTCTGCACCATTCTGCCACTCTATATGATTGGTGAAGCGACCCAATACTGGCAGTTCCTGGTTCTGGGGCTGTTTGTCGGTGTCGCCGGCGCTTCGTTTTCCGTGGGCATCGCTTACACCGCACGCTGGTTTACCAAAGAGAAGCAGGGCTTCGCTATGGGTATTTTCGGTGCGGGTAATGCCGGTGCGGCATTGACCAAGTTTGTCGCACCCTCACTGGTTGTCGCCTATGGCTGGGAGATGGTACCCAAGGTCTATGCGGTCGCCATGTTTGTGACTGTCGTGCTGTTCTGGATGTTCACCTATGAGAAGCCAGAGCACAAAGTAGGTTCTCATGTCACCCTGTCTGACCAGCTTAAGCTGTTGAAAGACCCCAAAATATGGAAGTACATGCAGTACTACTCCCTGGTATTTGGCGGTTTTGTCGGCCTCTCCCTGTGGATGACCAAGTACTACATCTCCGAGTATGGCTTTGATCTCACCACAGCGGCACTAATGGCGGCTATTTTTGTACTTCCATCCGGTATGATTCGTGCGCTGGGTGGCTGGTTCTCGGACAAGTACGGCGCCTACAAAGTGACTTGGTGGGTGATGTGGATCTCCTGGGTCTGCCTGTTTATTATGTCTTACCCCCAGACAGAGATGGTTATCAAGACCGTCACCGGTGATGTTTCTGTCGGCATCGGCCTCAATGTCTGGATGTTTACGGCACTTCTTTTTGTTGTCGGTATTGCCTGGGGCTTCGGCAAGGCCTCCGTCTTCAAATTCCTCTCTGATGAGTATCCAGAAAATATCGGTGTTGCATCCGGTATTGTTGGTCTCGCCGGTGGCATGGGTGGATTTCTGCTGCCGATCATGTTCGGTGCCTTGATTGATCTTACCGGCGTCAATAGCGCGGTCTTTATGCTGCTTTACGGTGCGACTTGTGTCTCCTTGGTATGGATGCACTACACCTTTGCCAGAGAGCATGAAGCCGAGAAGCAACAGATGGCTAAAGACCACGCTTTACACAGCTATGTACGTGCCCACGAGAGTCCCGATACATACGCGGCGGCCCGTGCCGCAGTTGAGCAGGCCGACCTGCTGGAAGAGTTGATAGAAAAATATACTGTGGCACGAACAGCTGCAGAGATTGAGGCGGAAAAAATCCGTAGCGGACAGTTGCAGATAAAAACTGCAGATGTTCTTGAATAGATCATGTTTACAACATGCACTGTTTCTTTTGTAGGAGAAAATAATGGCTGATATAAAAACCTGGGAACCGGAGGACTCCAATTTTTGGGAGTCCACCGGTAAGTCGATAGCAAATCGCAATTTGTGGATATCAATCCCGAGTCTGTTGAGTGGATTCGCGGTCTGGTTGTACTGGGGCATCATTACGGTACAGATGCTCAATCTTGGCTTCCCTTTTGAAAAGGCTGAGCTGTTTACACTGGCGGCGATCGCTGGTCTTACCGGTGCGACTCTACGCATCCCATCGAGCTTTTTTATACGAATTGCCGGTGGTAGAAATACCATCTTCTTTACTACTGCGCTGCTGATGATTCCGGCCATCGGTGCCGGTTTTGCGCTGCAGGATAAGGAGACTCCGCTTTACGTCTTCCAGATCCTGGCATTCCTCTCAGGCTTCGGCGGCGGTAACTTCGCCTCTTCGATGTCCAATATCAGCTTCTTCTTTCCGAAGCGGATGCAGGGTTTGGCGCTGGGTCTAAACGCCGGTCTGGGTAATGCGGGTGTGACCACCATGCAGATCCTGGTGCCGCTGGTGATGACTTTCGGTATCTTCGGTGGTGATTCAATGATTCTGGAGAACACCTCCGGTACATTGATCGGTAAGATTCCCGCAGGCTCCGAAACCTATATCCACAACGCTGGCTTTGTCTGGCTGTTGTTCCTGATTCCGCTGGCGTTTGCCGGTTGGTTCGGTATGAACAACATCCGTACCGATGAGGTATCTCCGCATATCGGTTCACCTATCGGCGCCATGTCAAAAATCGCCGGTTTGTTGATGATTGGCTTTGTTACCGCTGCTGTAGGCCTTTACATTATTCTGCCTGCGCCGACGGGACTGGGTGCGCCTGGATGGGTCAAGTGGCCGGTAATTGCCGGTATCCTCATCTCCACCATTATGCTGATGAAGATGATTCCTGGCGATATCAAGCCCAATCTTCAGCGTCAGTTCAAGATCTTTGACAACAAGCACACCTGGGTTATGAGCATCATCTACACCATGACCTTCGGAAGCTTTATTGGCTACTCTGCCGGTTTTGCTCTCGCGATCAAGGTCGTGTTTGGTTTTCAGCACTTGGAAGTGGCTGGGTTGATGACTCACGATCTGGCTAACCCCAATGGTCCTTCAGCGCTGATGTATGCTTGGATGGGTCCTTTCATCGGTGCTCTGATTCGACCGATTGGTGGTTGGATTGCCGATAAAGTGGGTGGAGCCAAGGTGACACAGTATGTCGCCATCGTGATGATCGGCTCGGCTCTTGGTGTGGCTTACTTTCTGAAGTCTGCCTATCAGTCACCGACACCGGAAGAGTTCTTCTTGCCCTTCTTCTTGCTCTTTTTGGTACTTTTTGCAGCCACCGGCATCGGTAACGGTTCAACCTTCCGTACCATCGCTATGGTGTTCCCTAAAGAGCAGGCAGGCCCTGCCTTGGGTTGGACATCAGCGGTAGCCGCTTACGGTGCTTTCCTGATTCCCAAGATCTTTGGTGAGCAGATCAAGGCAACTACACCTGAGAACGCTTTGTATGGTTTCGCCGTATTCTATGGTGTCTGCCTACTGCTGAACTGGTGGTACTACCTCGGTCCAAAGGCTGAGATCAAGAACCCTTAAGCGATATATTTGAAGAATGTGGACGAGGCTGCTTATTAAGCCCGAAGTGCTCTGAATGACTTCCCTCCTAAGCGCACTGGCAGTCTCGTCCCACCTCATTCATGAGGCGTTATATAACAATCTAAATGAGCCTCGAAGGAGAACTCATAATGAGTCACTTTTTAGATAGACTGAAATATTTTAAGCGAGCCGAGACGACCTTTTCCGGCGGACATGGAATCGTCACCACTGAAGACCGTCAGTGGGAAGATAGCTACCGTAACCGTTGGCGCCACGATAAAATCGTGCGTTCTACTCACGGTGTAAACTGTACCGGTGGCTGTTCCTGGAAGATCTTCGTCAAGAATGGTCTGGTTGCCTATGAGATGCAGCAGACCGATTATCCGGAAACACGCTCGGATCTACCCAATCATGAGCCTCGAGGTTGTCAACGCGGAGCCTCTTTCTCCTGGTATCTCTATAGCCCGCACCGTATCAAATATCCCCTGGTGCGTGGTCGTCTGGTTGATATGTACCGTAAAGAGCGGGCTTCAGGAAAAGATCCTGTGGCTGCCTGGGAAGCGATCCAGAGTGATCCTGCCAAGCGGCTGAAGTATACGGCTGTACGCGGTTTGGGCGGTTTTGTCCGCGCCGACTGGAAAGAGATGACCGAGATCATCGCTGCCGCTAATATCTACACAATTAAGAAATGGGGCCCGGACCGCATCTACGGTTTCTCACCCATTCCTGCGATGTCCATGATCAGCTATGCTGCCGGTTCTCGCTACCTCTCCCTGATTGGTGGCGCCTGTGGCTCCTTCTACGACTGGTACTGTGATCTGCCAGCGGCCTCTCCTCAGGTATGGGGTGAGCAGACCGATGTTCCCGAGGCGGCTGATTGGTATAACTCCAAGTATCTGATCATCACCGGCGCCAACTTGCCGATGACCCGTACTCCCGATGCCCATTTCGCCATTGAGTCCCGTTACAACGGCACCAAAGTGGTCTCCATGGCACCGGATTACGCTGAGTATGTGAAATTTGCTGATCTGTGGATGCCGATCAAGCAGGGCACTGATGCGGCTGCCTTTATGGTGCATGGGGCATGTGGCGCTGAATGAGTTCCATATTAAGAAGCAAGACCCTTACTTTACAGACTATGTGCGCACCTATACCGATCTGCCGATGCAGCAGATGCTGCACAAAGAGGGTGACCGCTATGTGTCGGGTCGCTTCCTACGCGCCTCTGACTTCGACAGCAACATGGGTGAGAGCAACAACCCTGAGTGGAAAACGGTTGTTTTCGATTCCAAGAGCGGTGCCTTTGTTGTGCCTAACGGCTCGCTTGGTTTCCGCTGGGGTGAAGAGGGTAAGTGGAACCTGCTGGCGAAGAATGCCTCAGACCAGTCTGATATCGAGGCGGAACTATCCTGTATAGATAATAAAGATGATGTGGTTGAGGTAGCCTTTCCTCACTTCAATCCAGATGATGGTGACACCCTAGTGCGCAACATCCCGGTACGCAAGCTCAAGCTTGCATCCGGTGAAGATGCACTGGTCTGTTCCGTGTTCGATCTACAGGTGTCGCAATACGGCATTGATCGAGGACTGGGTGATAATCTGGCAACCTCTTACGATGATGAGACCGTACCTTACACTCCCGCATGGGGCGAGAAGGTGACCGGTGTAAAACGTGCTGACCTTGAGTGTACCGGGCGCGAGTTTGCACAAAACGCCTCTGAGACCAAGGGTAAGTCCATGGTCATCATGGGTGCGGCGATTAATCACTGGTATCACAACGACCTGGGTTACCGCAGCATTATGAACCTGCTGCACATCTGTGGTTGTATCGGTAAGTCCGGTGGTGGTTGGGCTCACTATGTAGGACAGGAAAAATTGCGTCCACAAGCGGGTTGGGCTCCTGTCGCCTTTGCACTCGATTGGCATCGTCCACCACGCCACATGAACAGTACCACCTACTGGTACTTCCATACCGATCAGTGGCGTTATGAGAAGGTGGCAGCGGATGATATTCTTGGCTCTACCGCCAAAGCGAAGTATCGCGGATATCAACTGGCTGACTACAATGTCGTTGCACAACGCCTTGGCTGGTTGCCTTCTGCGCCTCACTTCAACAAGAATCCACTGGATATTGTCAAAGAGGCTGAAGCGGCTGGTGCAACTGATGAGGCAGGTGTCTCTCAGTATATGACTGAGCAGCTTAAGAGCGGAGATATGAGTTTCGCTGTAGAGGATATTGACGCCGAGGAGAGCTATCCTCGTAACCTGTTTGTCTGGCGTGCTAACCTGCTGGGTTGCTCTGCAAAGGGACATGAGTACTTTCTGAAACACCTTATGGGTGCTCAGAACGGCGTTATGCAGGAGGGGCTTGAAGGCCGTGACTGCAAAGAGATCAAGTGGCGCGATAAGTCACCGGTCGGCAAGCTGGATCTTTTGGTGGATATTAACTTCCGCCTCAACTCTACCGGTGCCTACTCCGATATCATTCTGCCCACGGCGACCTGGTATGAGAAGGCAGATCTGAATACCACAGATATGCACCCCTTCGTACACCCACTGGGTAAAGCGGTGGATCCAGCGTTTGAGTCCAAATCGGACTGGCAGATCTTCCAAACTATCGCCAAGAAGTTCTCTGAACTGTCTGAAGACATCTGGGTGTCGTTAAGGATGTTATCGCTCTGCCGATGCAGCACGATACTCCCTTAGCAATGGCGCAGCCTTTGGTGAGGTTAAAGATTGGAAGAAGGGTGAGTGTGACCTGATCCCAGGAAAGACTGCACCACTGTTCAAAGTGGTTGAGCGTGATTACCCCAACACCTACAAGAAGTTCACCTCAATAGGGCCTCTGTTGAATAAGTTGGGTAATAACATCAAGGGTCTCGACTGGAATACCGATCTTGAGATCGAGCAGTTGGGTGTTCTCAATGGCGTTATCAAGGAGGAGGGCATTTCACAGGGTCGTCCCCAGCTGATAGACGATGTTGCCGTATGTGATACCGTTTTGCAGATGGCACCTGAGACCAACGGTGAGGTGGCGCATAAATCCTGGAGTGCACTGAGCAAAAAGACTGGTATTGATCATAGTCATCTCTATGCCGGTAGGCATGAAGAGAAGATCCGTTATCACGATATCGTTGCCCAGCCTCGAAAGATTATTACTGCACCGACATGGTCCGGTATCGAGTCTGAAGAGGTGAGCTACAACGCGTGTTATACCAATATCCATGAGCATATTCCTTTCCGTACCCTGACCGGTCGTGCCTCCTTCTATCTGGATCACGAATGGATGCTCGATTTTGGCGAGGGTCTCTGTTGCTATCGTCCGCCAGAGGATCTGGGTTCAACCAAAAACCTGCCGAAACTATTGGCAGACAAGCTCAAGGGCAAGAAGACTCTTACCCTCAACTGGATTACGCCACACAACAAATGGGGTATCCACTCCACCTACCATGATAACCTGCGGATGCTCACTCTGTTCCGTGGTGGCCCTTACTTATGGTTGAATGAAGATGAAGCCAAGACTGTTGGTCTGAAAGATAACGACTGGGTTGAGGCGGTTAACGGCAATGGTGCAACGGTTGCCCGTGTGGTTGTCAGTCAGCGTATCCCGGCAGGTGTAGCAATGATGTATCACGCACAGGAGAAGAACGTTAATGTTCCCGGTTCAAATACCACCGGTAAACGTGGCGGTATTCTCAATAGTGTAACCAAGGTGATCATGAAGCCTACCAATATGATTGGTGGCTACGCACAGCTCTCATACGCGTTTAACTATTACGGTACTGTGGGTAGTCAACGTGATGAGCACGTTATCATTCACAAGATCGAAGATGCCGATGTGGATTGGTTGGAAGGTGATCTGACGCCGGAGCGTGAAGCGCAACTCAATCCCCCTGGGATTAATAACTGAGTGGGTTGATCGCATGGATGCAGGGTGGAAAAACACCACTCTGCATCTCGGTGGAAAGAATTGTGAGGAACAAAAGATGAAAATACGTGCACAAATTGCAATGGTCCTGAACCTGGACAAGTGCATCGGTTGTCACACTTGTTCAGTGACATGTAAGAACATTTGGACCAACCGTAAGGGTGTCGAGTATGCCTGGTTTAACAACGTAGAGAGTAAGCCTGGTATTGGCTTCCCCAAAGAGTGGGAAAATCAGGACAAATGGAGAGGTGGTTGGACCAAGAAGAGCGGTCAATTGGAGCTTAGGGCCGGTGGGCGTTTAAGCAAGTTGCTGAACATCTTTGCCAACCCCGATATGCCCGAAATCGACGACTATTATGAGCCGTTTGATTATGATTATGCAAAACTGCAAAACAAGCCTCTCTCTGAAGCAACGCCTACAGCGCGTCCATTCTCCCAGATTTCGGGAGAGCGGATGGAGAAGATTCATTGGGGACCGAACTGGGAAGATGACCTGGCAGGTGAGTTTGAAGGACGCGCCAAGGATAAAAACTTTGACGGTATGCAGAAGCAGATGTACAAGGATTTCGACAAGACTTTCCAATTGTACTTGCCGCGCTTGTGTAACCACTGCCTGAATCCGGCATGTGTTGCCAGTTGTCCCTCCGGTGCTATCTATAAGCGCGATGAGGATGGTGCGGTTCTGATTGATCAGGATAAGTGTCGTGGCTGGCGTATGTGTGTCAGCGGCTGCCCTTATAAGAAAATCTACTACAACTGGGAATCCGGTAAATCTGAGAAGTGTATTCTCTGTTACCCGCGTATCGAGTCGGGTATGCCTACTGCTTGTGCCGAGTCTTGTGTCGGACGTATCCGTTACATGGGTGTTGTTTTATATGATGCCGACAAGATCAGTGATGCAGCAGGTACTGATAACGAGAAGGGGCTTTATGAGTCACAGCTCGATATGTACCTGGATCCTAACGATCCAGAAGTGATCGCTCAGGCACTCGAAGATGGTATCTCCCAGCAGTGGTTGGATGCAGCTAAGAAATCACCCGTCTATAAGATGGCGGTAGAGTGGAAGATCGCCTTCCCCATCCACCCTGAGTTCCGTACCTTGCCAATGATGTGGTATGTGCCACCTCTGTCACCGGTTCAAAGCCAGATCGACCAGGGTAATATGCCAACAGAGGCAGATGGCGTGATTCCCAAGGCAAGTGCACTGCGTTTTCCTGCCCAATACTTGGCTAACCTGCTGACCGCAGGCGATGAGGCTCCGATTATCAGCTCACTTAACCGTATGCTGGCAATGCGTAGTAATCAACGTACCAAGGCGATAAAGGGCGAAGCTAATACAGCGGCGCTCGATTCAGTGGGTATGACCGAAGATCAGGCAGAAGAGATGTATCAGATGCTTGGTATCGCCAACTATGGTGATCGTTTTGTGATTCCTACAGCACATGAAGAGATGGTGCAGGAAGATCCCTACGCCTTCCAGGGTCAGAACGGCTTTAGTCCCGGTAACGTGAGCTCTCAAGGCAGTGATGCAGGAACAGGTTTCTCACTGTTCCCGGCACCACGTAAACGTACCTACAACCCTCAAGGCGTTATGTCCAAGAAGAAGGGCTAAACAGGAGAGTTAACCATGCGTATATACAACATAATGGCGCGCTGCTGGATTACCCTGATGCTGAGCTGATGGAGAATCTTCCTGTGATTATCGACATGCTGAAAGAGGATGCTGATATCAGTAAGCAGGAACGTGATGCGATGATGCAGTTGATCTCATGGATGCAGCTGCATGATCTGACCGGTATGCAGAGTGACTATGTACAGACATTCGACATGACGCCGGAACATGACCTGCATCTGACCCATCACCTTTTTGGCGATGATCGTGGTCGTGGACCTGCACTTATCGATCTTTCTGAACACTACAAGGGGACAGGGCTGGAGGTGGAGAAAGGAGAGATTCCTGACTTCCTGCCCCTGATTCTTGAGTACGTGTCTACACTCGATGATATGCAGGCTAGGGTCTTTTTAGGTGATGCAGCCAAAGTGCTTAAGGTTTTGGCGGATAATCTTGAAAAGGCGGATAGCCCCTATGCAAAGCTGCTTCGGCTCGTGGAAAATCGCGGTCATATAGCTCAGGCAGCCTGAGGAGAGAATAGTAATGACATTACATGATTTTGTTTTCGGGGCTTACCCCTACCTGGCGGGTGCCATCTTCCTACTTGGAAGCTGGATCCGGTTTGATCGTGAACAGTACACCTGGAAGTCTGATTCAAGCCAGCTGTTGAGTAACAAGGGAATGCGACTGGCCAGTAATCTGTTCCATGTTGGTGTTATCGGCATCTTCCTGGGACATGCAGCGGGCATGCTATTACCACACGGCCTGTTTCTGGCGCTGGGTATCTCTGATGTTTCACATCAATACATTGCCATCTATGCCGGTGGTATCTTTGGAACCATGTGTCTCAGTGGTGCGGTTATGCTGTTTCTGCGTCGCATCAGTGAGCCACGGGTCAAGGCCACCAGCCGCAAGCGTGATACCTTTGTTATCGGCTGGATAGCGATGACAGTGACTCTGGGATTGACAACGCTGTTTGTCTCTACCGGACATGCTGCCCATGGTGATGTTTCAAGCATGATCGCCTTGACCGAGTACGTTAAGAGTATCGTTATGCTGAGTGTGGATCCTAGTCTGATCACTGATGTATCGCTGATCTTCAAGGTTCACATGTTCTTTGGTATGACCGTATTTCTGATATTCCCATTCACGCGGCTTGTCCATGTGTGGAGTGTGCCGATTACCTATTTGGGACGCGCCTACCAGATTGTTCGTGTGAAACAGGGTCAGATGAACTGAGTTAGTTATTAGTGAGTAGTAATGGACGGGAGCAGAGTGCTCCCGTCTTGCTTTAAAAGGTAGTAAATATGAGCACAAATCCATACGCTACACGAATTGAGTACGTTGATGTCAATGGTAAAAAAAATAGCCACTGATCAGGAAGGATATATCCAGAATATGGATGACTGGTCTGAGGATTATGCGGTTGCATTGGCTAAAAAAGAGTCTCTGGAACTTATGCAGGACCATTGGGATGTTATCACTTCATTCGTTACTATTATGAGAAAAATCGTGTCCAGGGACAGGTGAGGGATATGATAAAGCACTTCAAGAAAGTGTGGGGACCTGAGCGAGGTAATAATCGCTATCTGCATGATATTTTCCCCAAAGGGGGGCCGCAGAAGCAGGGCAACCGTATGGCAGGGATACGCAAAACGAAAGGTGAGCATTAACGCTATGATGTTCTACGTTTTAATTAAAAATGTGCAGGTGTGCAATGCAGATCTCTAAAGACAAGATTGTGACCATCGAATACAAGATGGTCGATGTAAACGGGACGGTTATCGATTCCAGTGATGACAGTGATCCATTGTCATTTATTCAAGGACGTGAAACGGTATTCCCCGCCCTTGAAGCCCAGGTTGAGGGGAAGAGCACAGGCAGTCGTCTAGCCTTTACCCTTGAGCCGAAACAGACATATGGTGAGCGTGATGAGAAGTTGGTGCGTGTTATCCCACGAGACCATTTTGATCTAGAAGGCGATATCTCTGTCGGTATGACGTTTGCCGCGAAAAAAGATGGTCGGAGGCAGCCGGTAACGGTCACTGCGGTGAGTGAGGATGAGTTAACCGTCGATGCCAACCACCCCCTTGCGGGAGTCACTATGAGTGTCGATGTGGTGATCGTTGATGTTCGTGATGCAGTGGAAGATGAGCTTGCGACGGGTCTGGTGCAGAATATGGATGAGATCTACTCACGCCAACAGAAGCAAGATGGAGTTCCTGTCAAAGGGCTTCTTTGACCTATTGAACGATAATCCGACCAGGAGCCGAATGGCACTGACTTAGGATTAGATTTTGCGCAAAGAGACAAAGAGCGGCAAAACGTAACTATTCGGTATTGGGTGCTGCTCTTGTTGGAGGGGGCGCCCGGTTCACGATTGAACGTCCATTGCGCTTCTAAAATGCGCTTCTACCGGGTGTGTGACACAATATGTGGTTCATCTCTATTGAACAACAGGCTCCATACCAAGGCCAGCGTTACCCCTAACCAAGCCAACACCGCAACCCAGAGCATTCCTCCTGACAAGAAAAGTAATGGTGTGAATTCAGCCGCCAGGGCTAATTTATAGGTTGCGACCGCATACATGCCCAGTGGAAAAACAATGCTCCACTGCATGGGCTCATAGGTCAGCGGTACTTTGCAGTAACCGTGTTTCCACAATCCAAAAATAACCAGCAGCGGTATCCACCATGTGGCCCAGGTCCAGATCATAATCGACAGCAAACGGATAACCGGGTTGAGCGATTCGAGTACCGGCATTATGGGGTCTGCGAGCAAGAGACTGCTGCCAGCATTAGCGCTGATCGCAGCGGCTCCCATGATCACCCACATCAGTGGAGAGTAATCGCTTAACTCCATATGAAGGAAGAATATTCGATAGCAGAAGAGGGTGACAAAAATGGCATAGAAGATGAGACCTAACCCCCAAAGCATATAGATTTCGACCATCATATAGCCTGAAAGCTTACCAAGATCGCCAGCGATCTTTGCACCCAGCAGTACCAGCGACTGAGTGCCGATGATCAAAATCAGCCAGCCACCATGTACAACATTGATGTTTCTGTCTGCATGGGAGAAACACAATACGCTAAAGCAGAAATAGAGCAGTGTTGACCAGAAACAGAAAGCGGCTATCCAGCAGCCCAGGGCGAGTGTCGCAAACCCATATTGGTGTAGTAATAAGCCACTGATATTGGTGGCGGCTACAAAAGTAAAGAAAATAAATGTGGTGCGGGGGTTCAGTAGGTTTTCAAGCACCTCACGCGGATAACGTTTCAGCCGCCAGGTGTATAAGAAAAAGAGAACAAGCCAGGAGATAAGTGTGAATGCACCGAGTATCATGGATAGCAGCGAAAAATCCCGGATACCCAGTCCGATAGATATGATGCCGCTGGCCATGGTGAGGGAGAAATACCCTGGGTAGAAGTGTTTCAGCCACAGCTTTTTTTCAAGACTATTGTTCATAATCCTGGAGTCCTCAGTTGAATACCGCGAAAAGAGCGCTTGAGATGGGGCAAGGCATAATCTGACAGAGTAGTTGTTCTGTAACTTCTCAAAAAGTCCGTGCCATAGGGGGTGCAGTAACACCTTTTCAGGAGACGCGGTGAATACCTCCCTGTACGCTCACAGCAGCATCCCTGCTGCTGTA
>MOXH01000101.1_pt1 | contig 13631 bp, 14 predicted proteins | sample 1471181 | NCBI WGS metagenome assembly MOXH01 (sample SAMN05806436, study PRJNA327811) | mollusc metagenome | isolation source: Phylotype A (SB4) bacterial symbionts from gill | host: Thyasira cf. gouldii | place: Canada: Bonne Bay, Newfoundland | collected 2010-05-07
CTTTCGATCATCAGCCCCATAATGCGCTGGTCACCACGGGCGATCTGCCCTGCTACATCGTGGCAGACAGCAATCTGCTTCTGGTGGCGCTTGCTCGAGTTGGCATGACTGACATCAACCATCATCTGTGGTTTAAAGCCCGCTTTCTCCATCTCTTCTGCGGTAATATTGATGCTCTCTGTATCGTAGTTGGGGCGGCTACCTCCGCGTAGGATAACGTGACAATCCTCGTTGCCGCCGGTGGCGAAGATAGCTGAGGCACCCTCTTTGGTTACCGATAGAAAGTGGTGTGGCTGCGAGGCGGAGCGGATGGCATCAAGGGCGATCTTGAGTGTGCCGTTGGTTCCATTCTTGAATCCTACCGGGCAGGAGAGACCGGAGGAGAGTTCGCGGTGGCCCTGGCTCTCTGTGGTACGGGCGCCTATAGCACCCCAGCTCACCAGATCGGCAACATATTGTGGGCTGATCAGGTCGAGAAATTCGGTGCCAGCTGGTAGCCCCATACTGTTGACATCAAGCAGCAGGCGTCGTGCCAGGTAGAGGCCCTGGTTGATATGAAATGTACCGTCGAGATCGGGGTCGTTGATCAACCCTTTCCAGCCTACGGTGGTGCGGGGTTTCTCAAAGTAAACCCGCATGACGATCATCAGATCATCCTTTAGCTCCTCCTTGACTCGATTGAGCTTCTCTGCGTAATCGCGGGCCGCTGCCGGGTCGTGTACCGAGCAGGGGCCGACGATTATCACCAACCGATCATCTTCACCATGGATGATGCGATGAATCTCCTGGCGGGCGCTAAATACGGTCTCCGCAGCCTCATCACAAATCGGCAGGTCTGCCAGTAGTTGTGCTGGTGCTACCAGCTCTTTAATGGCGCGGATTCGAAGGTCGTCTGTTTGCGGGCGCATAGTCGTCTGTTGATCCTGAGTGTCAGTTTTATGAACCCAGCATTATAAGGCTAATTTATATGGGTTGACATATCAGCAGGCTTGGAGTCTATTTGTTTAGGAATGTAAGTTACGGTTCACCACGCCACAAGGAGGTATCAAATGTCTGATCTGACACTGGTTATAGGTAATCAGAACTACTCATCCTGGTCACTGCGGCCATGGCTCTTTTTACGCCACCATCAAATTCCCTTTAGCTGCAGGAAGGTCTCCCTCTTTGTTGAGACTACAGCAGCCGATCTTACGCCCTACTTCTCCGATGCCAAGGTGCCTGTTCTGCACGATGAGGAACTCGAAGTTTGGGACTCACTGGCGATTCTTGAATACCTCGCCGAGCATTTTCCAGAAAAGCAGGGGTGGCCTAAAGCGTCAGCTACCCGCGCTGTGGCGAGGGCGGTGAGTGCGGAGATGCACTCCAGTTTTTTCGATCTACGGCGGGAGTTGCCGATGAACTGCCGGCATCGTTTTCCAGGGTTTAAACCTACCGGTGCCGCCCAGAGGGATATTCATCGAGTTCAGAATATCTGGCGGCTGTGCCGTGAAATGTATGGGGAGGAGGGGCCTTGGTTGTTTGGTAACTTCTCCGTTGCCGACTGTATGTTTGCACCGGTGGTGCTACGTCTGATCAGTTATGAAGTGGCACTGGATGATGTGGCAAGAGAGTACACTGAAACGCTCTACAGCAGTGCGGCGATCCAGGAGTGGGTGGCTGCCAGCAAGAGTGAGACGCAGGTGATCAAAGAGGATGAGGCCGAGTGGCCGAGTGTGGCGATCTGAATGGCGCTGACTTAAGCGGCCTTAATACCGTAGGAGTGACTTTAGTCGCACCAAGCCCTGACTGTGCGCCAAACTCCTTCTTGACTGAAGTCGCTTCTACCATAATCAGGGTGAAATTTTTCTCAGACTGATCGACTCCGATCATAAGCGCTGGCTGAAAAACATCTTTATTTGTTACCATCCCCTGTCCCCTTTATTGTGACGAAGCATTTTTAATCTCAGTTAAATACAAAGAGTTATTTTTTTAATGCCTCCATTTACACCTGAACAGATAGCCAATATTGATCAGCAGCATCTCTGGCACCCATATCAACCGATGCAGGGTGGAGTGCCTTCCTATGTTGTTAGTTCCGCTCAGGGTGTCTATTTGCACCTGGGTGATGGTCGCCAGGTGATTGATGGCATGGCCTCCTGGTGGTGCATGATCCATGGCTATAACCACCCCCGGCTTAATCAGGCGTTGCGCGACCAGATTGATAAGATGGCCCATGTGATGTTTGGTGGGCTTACTCATGAGCCAGCCGCACGGCTTGCAGAGAAGTTGGTTGCGCTTACACCACAGGCACTTCAGAGTGTTTTTCTCAGTGACTCCGGCTCGGTAGCGGTCGAGGTGGCGATTAAGATGGCGTTGCAGTACTGGATTGCTCTGGGAGAAACTGGCAAGAGTAAGCTGGTCACCCTAAGCAACGGCTACCACGGTGATACCTTTGCCACCATGGCGGTGTGTGATCCGGTTAATGGTATGCACCCTCTGTTCGAAGATGTTCTGACAAAGCACTTTTTTGTTGATGCACCTAGCTGTCGTGATGATAGTGAGTGGGAGCCATCACAAATTGAGCCTCTGCGTCAGACCCTGGCGCATCACCACCAGGAGATCGCGGCCCTCATTCTCGAACCCATTGTTCAGGGGGCGGGTGGGATGCGCTTCTACTGCCCCGAGTATCTACGCCAGGCAAGGGTTCTTTGTGATGAGTATGGGGTGCTGATGATTGCCGATGAGATAGCAACAGGCTTTGGTCGTACCGGTCGCCTCTTCGCTGTCGAACATGCGGGCATCACCCCCGACATTATGTGTCTCGGTAAATCATTGACAGGGGGCTATATGACCCTCGCTGCAACACTTGCTACTCGTCAGGTGAGTGAGGCGATCTCAAGCAACCGCCGGGGGCGTTGATGCACGGTCCCACTTTTATGGCCAACCCACTCGCCTGTAGCGTCGCCAATGCAAGCATCGAGTTGCTGTTGTCAGGTGATTGGCAGCAGCGAGTCACAGAGATAGGGCGGCAGTTGCATGAAGGGCTTGGGGGATATGCCGACCACCCGGCGGTGGCCGATGTCAGGGTATTGGGTGCTATTGGTGTGGTGGAGATGAAAGAGCCACTCGATATCGCCGTCACTCAGGAGATTCTGCTGGAGCAGGGTGTTTGGCTGCGACCATTCGGCAAGTTGCTCTATACCATGCCGCCGTTTATCACTGAAGTATCCGAGGTGGCGGCTATTTGCCGCGGGATGGGGGGGGTTCTCGATAGCATTGCGTAGTCAATATAATATTACTTGGTTAGTGCCATAAACAGTTTGGGCAGCTGCTCCGGTAGCCGCTCTACCTTGTCGATAACGGTGTACTGATTGCCGAAGATATCCTTTACATACTCATCCGCTTTGGAGTCGAGGTTGATACAGTAGGTGTAGATGCCTTGTTGATCCAACTCCTGAACTGCACGGTGGCTATCCTGGATCAGGTGTTTTGGGTCACTAACATCGATATCCGCCGGTTCACCATCGGTAAGCACTAGCATCAGTTTCTTGTCGGCTTTACGCGCTGCCAGGTAGTGGGCAGCATGGCGCATGGCGGCTCCCATTCGGGTCGACCATCCCGCTTCTACAGCGGCCAGCCGTCCTTTCACCGTATCGTCCCACGGCTCTTCAAAACCCTTGATATGCTGGTAACGCACCTCATGACGGGTGTTGGAAGAGAAGCCTGCGATGGCAAACTCATCTCCCAGTTTTCCGATCGACCAGCTCAGCAGCGCTACCGCCTCCTGACTCAGTTCGAGGATAGACTGACTGGCTCCCTCGGGTATCTCATTGAGTGATTCGGAGAGATCCAGTAGTAACATCACAGCTATATCACGACCATCGTGGCGATGGCTCATGTTGATGCGCGGGTCAGGGTTGTGACCCGCACGGTAGTCAATCAGTGAACGGATTGCTACATCAAGGTCGAGTTCGCTGCCCTCTTCCTGGTAGCGAATACGCACATAGTGTTGAGGTTTTAACAGGTCGAGCATCTGCTTCAGGCGTTTCGCCAGAGCCTCGTGTTTGGAGAGCAGTGCATCTATCTTACCGGCATCACCTGCGGGGTGTAGGCGCTCGTAGAGGCTGACCCAGTCGGGGCGGTAGGTTTTGCTGTTGTAGTCCCACTCCGGGTAGTGACGCGGCGGCAGACCATCGATCTCTTCAGGGTTCTCTTTAGCCTTCTGCTCGGCGTCGAACATCTCCTCCTCATCGCTCTCTTCGATAAATTTCCACATATGACGGTTATCGTCGCGGTAATCTACCTGAGTGTCGGTAAAGTAGACATTAGCAGACATATCCTGCTGACGGCGGGTGCGGGCGATGAAAGAGAGCGCTAGGTTGACGGCATCTTTGGTACGGGTCTCTTTAGCCGACATCATCACTTCAAAGCGTTGGGCAAATTCGATGATGTCTGGATTCTGGTAGCCGTGATCGGGGTTAAGAATGGCGTAGGAGATCATTGCCAGACGGTGACGGATGCAGGACTCTTTCTCAGGATTGCAGTCGTCCTCAATCGGCTTAGGGTGCAGTGCCAGCCAGATGCTCCGCATGCCGGGGTACTCCCCCAGGGTGAGAGACTCCACCCTGCTGTCCTCGAACAGCTCTGCCGCTACCCGCTGGAAAGGACTCAGGTTGTCTGCAAAAACCTGCTCGCTCCAGCGCTTGTGGGCCGCCATATGGGCGAGTACAGCACGGTAGCGGTTGAGCCCGGAGACGCCCTGTTTATCATCAAGCGCATCAGGAATTCTCATTCCCAGTGGGTCGTAGTAGGGCATAGGCTTGCGCAGTTCGTCCCAACCTTCGGAGTAAGGTACAAGGTGCTCTTTCATCTCCCACAGAGACTTCAGGTAGAGACTCAGTTTGCGCTCACTATCAGCATAGAGGGTGCCGTGGCGCTCGCGCTGCAGGATTGCCCTACTGTCAGCCGATTGCAGGCAGAAGTAGTCGATCTGTCGCTCAGGGTGATCGTTGTAGTGCCGTACGCCGTAATCAATCCAGTTGCGAATGCCCTCCAGGGAGAGCTGGTGTAGCAGGTAGGGTGTCTGTTTCAACACTTCGGGCATAGCGGGGCTGGGAAAGGTGGCGCTCTGATTGCCGTGGATCGAGGTGCTGGTGCGCTCCATCATCTCCAGAATGAGCCCGACAAAGTGTTCAAACTGTTCCCAACTGCGGAGTCTGCGGGCCACCTCGGGCAACGCCTGCATAAAGTCGGGAATGGATCTGCCGTTGGGGCTGCGGGATATCTTCCAGACACTTTGGGATACGTAGGCGAGTGCCTGCTCACCCAGTATTTCGGCTACCTGGGGCATCTCTTCCAGGTAAGTCAGTACCGGTTCAAAACCGCGACCGATCATACAGACGAGTGAGGCACCGTCGAGGTAATCTTTGATGCCTGCGGGTGATAACGTCAGCGCCGCCCCTTCCATGCAGTCGGGGAACACGTTTTCCAACTGCTGGAAGTTACAGCTTAGCTGCTTGCGATAGGCTTGAAGCTCGTTTTCGTTCAGGCTCATATGATTTCGCCACTCATCTTGATGCTAGGACTCAAAAACAGCATCGATGGCGTGATCAAGTGTGATCCTGATATCTATATCATCGGTGATGGGGCGTACCATCGCCATGCGGCAGGCGGCACGGGGGGCGACACCTCGGTTGATCAGCTGTGCTGCATAGACCAGCAGGCGAGTTGATATACCTTCGTCGAGGCCGTGACCCTTGAGGTTGCGGGCACTCTCACCGATTTTTACCAGTTTCAACGCAGCGCTGTTATCAATGCCTGTCTCCTTGGAGACGATCTCAGCCTCCTTGGCGGCGGAGGCGTAGTCGAAGTCCATACCGGCAAAGCGCTGTTTAGTAGACTGCTTTAGATCCTTCATTAAGCTCTGATAACCGGGGTTATAGGAGATCACCAGCTGGAAGTCGGGGTGGGCGTCGATCAACTCACCCCTCTTGTCGAGTGGCAACTGGCGGCGGTGGTCGGTGAGAGGATGGATCACAACGGTGGTGTCCTGACGCGCCTCTACAATCTCATCCAGGTAGCAGATGGCGCCGATACGTGCAGCAGTGGTGAGTGGACCATCAACCCAGCGGGTACCGTCAGAGTCGAGTAGGTAACGCCCCACCAGATCTGATGCCGTCATATCTTCATTACAGGCTACTGTGATCAGTGGTCGACCTATTTTCCACGCCATATGTTCGACAAAGCGTGATTTACCACATCCGGTCGGGCCTTTGATCATCACCGGTAGTCGCTCGGCATAGGCCGCCTCGTAGAGGTTCACCTCGTCACTCTGTGCTTCGTAATAAGGCTCTTTGGTGATCTTGTATTGGTCGATGTTGAGGTCCATTACGACTCCCCTTTGGTGTGGGTCTATTGGGTAATTCTGATTAGGATAGTAGGAATAAGCTATAAGTGATACATAAATTGAATGATGAAATTCATAAGTTATACCTTATGCTATGTTTTTCCATTACACCACACGAGTATAGAGAGTGTGGTGGAACAATATATCTGGCGAGAAGGTCTGTGACTTTTGCTGCATTCAACCCCGAGCTTAGTCAACTGCGGAACCGTGGAGCCTGTCCGAGAATAGGAGACCTACTGCGGAAAGCCCATTTCGGCCCTTTTTTCCGCTCATTTTCATTGAATAAGGGTAACTATTCGCCTCAAATGACAGAAAAAAAATTGACTCAAAATGGACTTCCCTCACTACGGTGCCTATTCGCGTACAGCTCCTGGGGGTGAAGGCTAGAATTTTTTTATCGGTGTCAAAGATCATGCTGGGGAGCCTCTGAGTAAGGCATGACATATTGTCTTGTTTTTAGGGGGCCGTTGTATCGGCGTTAAAAATCGTGCTGATAGGCGGCTATCAGTGGTGATCCTTGGTTTAACCTATAATCCGCAGCTGTACGGGATGAAGTATGCGATTGCGGTGGTACAGAGCTGAACCACACCTGTGTGAAATTGTCACAGACAGTAGGGTTTAGGCGAATATATCATCCCCCACGACTATAGGCTCTGTGCCGGGTTATCTATGGCTATTTTTACTCTGCTGAAGGAGCGTGTGATGAAAAAGAATGTTGGTAGTGTTGATCGCGTTATTCGTGTCATTGTCGGTTTGGTATTGCTCGGCTGGGGGGCGGCAACGGCTAATCTTTGGGGGGCTGTTGGTATCATTCCACTGTTTACTGCGGCTATCGGCTGGTGTCCCGCCTATCTGCCCTTCGGTATTAAAACCTGTAAGACGGAGTGAGCGTTTTTAGGTGAATACCTGAAAAAGCTTGCTGGAGTGGTCGTGCTTTGAGCAGATACGGCACTTTTGCTTGTCTATATCATCCTTATTCACTGGCAAGTGAAAGGTGACTCCGCAAGATTTGCAGCGCTGAGTTGACAGTACGAGACGGTGTTGCTCCTGGGTGCTCCACTGGTGTATAGAGAGTGCCCTGGAGTCACAAAGGTCGCTGCAGATATTGCATCCGCTACAGTTCTCAGGTTCTATTAAGTAACTGGTTGCCTCCTCAGCATCATCCATAGTGATAGCATGGTGGGGGCAGAGCCTGACACAGAGATCGCAGCCATTGCATAGATCCAGGTCTATCTCAGGTAGATAGGGCCAAAGAGTATCTGTGGGTGATTTTGCAAAGAGTTGGCCAGGTGGTGAGAAATCAGTTGCCGTAGTGAATATAAAATGGCTGTTCTTTACGCCTGATTCAAGCCCAGAAGTGAAGAGGCTGCCAAGAAATGAGCGCCGGTTTAACTGTTCACCCTGAGCCTGTTGGTCAAATTGACTGTTTTGCAACAGCCAGTCATTTGTTGAGACAAGCTGCAACTTGATCACGTTAAGTCCCTGAACCTCTAGGGCCTTATTTACTAACTTTAATCGCTCTTCGATGCGTACAGCAGATCCACGCTCACACTGATCACAATTACCGGTGGTAGCCGTAATCTCCTGAACCCCTGCGCTGTGCAGCCCTAGTATCTCCTGTATACCTATAGCATGAATACACGGCAGGCGTTTGCCCGTCGCATCAATTTCGATACGCTCACAAGCAAAAAGAAGTATAGGGGTGTCACCGGACTGCTTAAGTTCCAGCTCTATGGGTTTATCAATAGCGCCTTGGCGACAGACAGGCACACATAGCCCACAGCCATCACATGTGGAAGTATCAAGCCCCAACGCATCGTCATCCAATATCCACGATTGTTTCGGGCAGACTGTAACACAAGCGCGACAGCTGGCGCCGTCCACTAAGCTGTGCACACAACGCTCTTCTACCACGTCAGGTTGACGATTCTCATCATGAACCTGTGTGATAAAAGAGCGCAGCATGTAGTTGGTTAAACGGAGTAGTACCTAAGTTATACCGTGGGACCTAGCCAGGAACAAATGGCACCTCTTGAGGTTGCGATTCAACCTTTGGCTTCATTCGCTTCTCTATCTCTTCAGGGTCTGGTCGAGCCTCGTCCAATATATCGACGATAGTATCCCTCAACTCTTCACAGTAGGCAGCAGTCAAAGAGGCGAGACCGGCGTAATAGGCGGTGTCACATCTTGCGGCTATCCGTTGGGCGAAGGAGGGAAGCCAGCGAAGAAGATGTTCATCGAGAAATTTAGCGCTCTCTCTGAGTGCATCCTCATTCTGGCCACCTTCGAGCAGATAAGCGATGAATTGCAGTTCCAGTACAAGATGGTCATCAGGCATTTTACGCCAGTCGGCTGCCGTCAGACCATGCTGCTGATAAACATCCCGCACCTGAAACATCGGCTCCTGATGAGTAAGATTCTCCTCATCAAGCCAAACCGACTCTTCAGGTGAGACCTTAATAGCATAGTTGAGGTAGATACTGGCATAGTCAGCAGCAAGATCATCCAAGGCGCTCTTGTCAGCTGGCTCAGGTATCGTTGTCAAGGCACGATCCATGAAATCAATCGCCCACAACCCCGGCTCTCCTCTCAGCAGTACGCCAAGGTTTTCAGGAAAGCCGGTGTCATGCAGTGCTGTTATTAAAGCCTGATCCGGCTCACTGCTGTGCAGTGCTGCCAACATTGTCAGGTCTTCCGCCGTAAATTGGCAGAATTGTGCCAGCGTTGGCTGGTCGGATGGGAGTTTTTTTGACATTACTTAACCTTTCCCTTGCTATGGGCAACAAAACCGATAGAGGGCTTTGTCAGCTCAATATTGGCCATGTTTTTCACCTGCTTTGAGACTACATCATGGGGACCAACGGCAACAGTATTTAGCTTGCCCTCCCAGATATCTTCCACCTTGCCTACATCCAGAACACGCATCATGCAAGCCATCACACAGTAAGGTTTACGGCCAGCTTCAATCTCATCGACACAGAGATTGCACTTTTTCATGACATTCGCAGTTACATCAAACTGCGGTGCTCCAAACGGACATGCCGCCTCACAACGTCTGCAACCAATACACAGGGTTGAGTCGATATCGACAATCCCGTTCTCTTTTCGCTTGAAAAGTGCACCAGTAGGGCAGGTTGGTAGACATGCAGGTTCGCTACAGTGGTTGCATGACATATTGACTTTATAGGCGTAGACATCCGGATAGGTGCCACCTTCAATATATTGCACCCGTCTGAAACGTGGCCCGGGGGCCAGCCCATTTTTGTCTTTACATGCAATTTCACAGGCTCTACAGCCGATACAGTCAACATTGTTATGCACAAAACCAAGCTGCAAGTCAGGCACTACCGGAGTATAGGTTGCCTTTTTACGACGCTTAATCGCCTGCTTGATCTTTTTCTTGTCCTTTACTTCTGACATGGTATCTCTCCTCCAGCTAAACGATTAAGAATCACGACGAAAAACATGCGCCCTGGATGTGGACAGTTTGTCCCAGCCGGGTTTATGTTCCAGATCGGTCTTCTTGATGTCGCAGAGGACCGTGTTGTAGGCAAATGCCCCCGCCGGACTGGGTGCATCCAGCGTCAGGAAGTCAGGGTTACCTGCTCGGTCAATTCCATTACTGTCGAGGTCCATCCAGGCACCCTCATGAATCACCAAAACACCAGGCATACAACGTTCGGTAGCGTAGACTGGGACAACTACCGTTCCACGCTCATTCCACACTTCGACAGTGTCACCATTTTTCAGTCCCAGACGTTTTGCATCGGAGGCATTGATAGTGACTTCCTGCTCGTAGGTTTCACGCAACCAGGAGCAGTTGTTGAAGATGGAGTGTGTGCGCCATCGAGGATGCGGTGTAATCAAATGGAATGGGAACTGCTTAGTTTTTGGATGGTTCAGAGATTCCCATGGTTCGATCCATTTGGGGATGGAAGGAATATATTCACCGTACTTTGTCTTGGTCCAGTCCTTAACTGTTGCAAGCTCTGTACAGAGAATTTCGATCCTGCCCGAAGGTGTCTGGAAGGGAATACCCAGCTCAATGTTGTCCTGGAACGCTACATGTGGGCGCGGTAGTATGAATTTGTAGACACCTCTTGCCTTAAACTCATTCCACGTCATATCAACATGCTGATGGTGCATCACCTTACCTTCCCACCACTCGCGGAGATAAGCTTCATCGACAGCATCATCGTTGTTCCAGTAGTCTCTGTTCGCCTTTGGATTATACAGGCGACCCTGTTGCTCACCACCAAGACGATAGGAGAGTTCAGTGAAAATCTGGAAGTCAGTTTTACTCTCTCCCATCGGCTGGATCACCTTAGGACGGTGAATGTAGTAGTGACCTTTATACCAGGGGAGGGCTGTGTCGTGACGTTCGAAGTGGGTTGCCACCGGCAGTAGCACATCTGCGTAGATACCTGAGGGTGTGATGGTGGAGTCCATACACACGACCAGTTCAAGCTTATTGATCGCCTCAATATCTTTGTTGATGTTGGTCAGCTGGTTGAACCAGTCAGATCCTTGCCAGAAGATACCCTTGATATTGGGAATCTGGCCATCGGTGTTGTCCTCTCTGGGCCACAGGCCGATCTCTTCACGTTTTACGTTGGGATAGTTGATTACACAGTGTGCCCAGCGGTCTGACTTGATTGCCTGGAACCAGACATTTGAATATTGATCGTACGGATAGGCTACCGCTTCGGTATGGAAGCCTTTGCCGACGCCCTCTGCACAGCCACCAAGTTTACCAATATTGCCGGTCATTGCCTGCAACGCTGCTGCCATGCGGTTGTATTGCTCACCGTAGGCGTTACGACCAGGGCCCCATGATGCCTTCAATGCAGCTGGTTTTGTAGTTGCATACATGTGCGCCAGCTTAATGATGTCCTTGGCTGGGACACCGCAGATATCAGCAGCCCACTCAGGTGTTTTAGGCTCATCGTCGTAAGTTCCAAGGATGTAATCTTTGAAATTCTCCTTGTCCTGTGCCCAGCCGGGCATAGTGCCCTTATCCATGCCCTGACAGAAGTTATTGATAAAGCCTTGATCTTGCAGGTTGTTGCTGAAGATGTAGTGGGCCATACCCGCCATCATTGCGGCGTCAGTATTGGGGCGGATGGGTATCCACCAAGCATCATAGACAGCTGCTGAATCAGTGTACTGGGGATCAATAACAACAAATTTACAGCCACGTTGCTTTGCCATGCGCATATACATTACTGTATTACCGCCATGGAAAGTGTAGGCAGGGTTCCATCCCCACATGATCATCAGCTTTGATTCGGCAAAGGTGTCATCTTCGTTGCCATCTTGAATGGTACCGAAGGTCCAGCGTGAACTGGTGGTTGTACCTTGATACGAAGGCACTGACCATGAGTTGGTGCGACAGCCAAAGATACCGAGGAAACGAGCCAGTAGTCCCTCAATCTGATCTGATTTGTGCAGTACTCCATAAGAAGCACCAGCATAACTTTGATCAAGTAGAGCGGTTGGTCCGTAGGTATTTTTGATGCGGTGCATCTCTGTTGCGACGTGGTTTAGTGCCTCATCCCAACTGACTCGTTTGAACTTGCCTTCTCCCCGTTTGCCAACTCGCATCATTGGGTGGAGCAGACGTTCAGCAGAGTAGAGTCGCTGGCGATAAGAGCGGCCACGGAGACAGGCTCTCAACTGTGGTTCGATACCGGTATCTTTACCAAACTTCCACCACGTTGGTAGCTGCCATCGTCAGAAGAGAGCCTGACAACAACATCTCCCTTCTTATGTGCAACCAGCATGTGACGTGAACCGCAGTTATGGGCACAGCTGGTTACCACGGTCTCTAACTCGTTATCCCTTGGGTAGGGTTCGTAGGCAAAGGCCTGGGCCTCTTTTGCCGTTTTCAACTCAACAAGGCCACCGGCTGCCAGAGCGGCACTCCCGGCCGCACTGGTTTTCAGGAATGAGCGGCGAGATAGGTTCAGGCGCTCAAGTAGGTGCTTTTTGTTCTCTTTCTTACTCATAATGGATGCTCTCCGGCAATCAACGCTATTTGCCACTACTGGCGTCGGTAGTCTTGAATCTTGCGTCAGACTGGGTCGGCCTATCTTTGGCCCACTCAGGCGTTGTGCTCGATATACCAGGCCATTCATTGCGTGGATAGGGGAAGGCAATTCGATACCATTGGCGACCGCCATGACAGCCGAAGCAGGTATCTGAACTCTTCTTACCCGCCTCCTCAATGGCATCTGCCTTAAGGAAGTTCACTTGGTGCCGGGTGGTTCGGATATTGGCGTGACACAGTAGGCAGTTATTCTGGAATATTGCCCCTGATGTAGGCCATGCGGAAGGTAAGCCCATGATTTCGTATGGGTTTCTGCCGTGGCACATTAGGCAAACTTCTGGATTGACTGCTTTGCGCAGTGTGAAGTCTTTGTTGCTGTGATCGGGCGGTACAACGGCGCCCTCTCTTGGGTCGTTGCCTTGATGACAGGTGTTACACTTTAAATCCATCAGCTCTTTTGCAAGAGGTGTAACCAGATGACGACGGTGGAATGTATCCTGTTCACCCTCGTAGGTATCAAGCGTTTGATACCATGCCATCACTTCAGTCGCCTTAACACCGGCGGGTGATGCTTCCCTTGTTTTTCGTTCGATAATTTCCTGGTGACACTCCAGGCATTGTTCATTAGTAGCTTCATTAATAGCAGGTTTGAAGTGCATTGGATGCCAACGCGACTTCTCGTAATTTGTATCGGCTGCTAGAGCCGCTCCACTGTTGATAACTGCTGCAATCAACAGCAAAAAGTATATAGATCCATGGTACTTCAGCTTCATTGTCCGCTCCCCGCGACACTTGACAGTGCGGTCAGAAAAAATGTGGCGCCTCCATGCGCCGAGAAATACGATTCAATCGAGCCCCCTGAGTTAATTAACTTGACCAATACCAGAGATTAATTAACCACAGCTGCTTGCAATAACACTACAGCAGAACGGCATTACCCTCAAGCCTACCTATATATACTACCAATAGATAGACCGAGGGTGATCTCTGACGATTACTCTTCTAAGAAGGGTAAAGAATCTGCAAATCTCCATCTTTTAAGATGGTTTAGCAAAGCGCAGATCCTGTCATGTAATTTCCATATGGAAGTTACTCAGAGACTCTTTTGACGATTGATCTGATCCCTTATTTCCAGCCGGACATTCCGGACATTCCGCCCATTCCGCCCATGCCGGACATTCCGCCCATGCCGGACAT
>MOXH01000102.1_pt1 | contig 13581 bp, 14 predicted proteins | sample 1471181 | NCBI WGS metagenome assembly MOXH01 (sample SAMN05806436, study PRJNA327811) | mollusc metagenome | isolation source: Phylotype A (SB4) bacterial symbionts from gill | host: Thyasira cf. gouldii | place: Canada: Bonne Bay, Newfoundland | collected 2010-05-07
AGCATATGATAGATGGTAATATCTATAGCGTCAAGCTGATATGACAATATCCATAAATATTTTTATGCTTGGTGGATAAGGGCTTTGTCGATTTCAATAGGGAGTACATCACACCTAAAGTACGTATGATATGCTGAAAGTTACTAGAAATCAGTTTAAGCTCACAATCCGTACAACTCTCCATCACTGGTAGGCATAAGTTCGATCACACCCTTATCAGAGTGCGAAGCCACCCGAGGGATTTATCGAACAACTGCCAGCGCTTAAAGTCTTCTTCGATATAGGCGGCAATGCCCTTGAGTATGTTTTCCAGCCCAATTTTTCTGACGATTTTCATCATGTGGTCAACGCTGACAAACGGCACTATATTTAACTCTTTATTTATCTGTAAATTTTCCGACATGATAAGTTTCTCCGACCCTATTTCTAGTTGGGGCCTTATGCTTACAAAGCGCGAATTAACTCTTGCGTTGAATCGGAAGAGATAACATCTCTTGATGTGTGTCTCACAACCTTGGTAACGAAAGGGGACGTCATGGCACGGACCAGCGCACTGTAGTTCAGTTGAAAGGTTACTTCTTCGCCAACAGCGATGTCGCAATCGGCCACCTCCAGGATCAGGTGATCACTGCTGGCCCCCATGATGTTGATTCCAGAAGGGGCAGTTAGACCGCATGGGTCGATATCCTGTTGTCCGATAGCAAGGATGGCTTGCGTGACCAGGCCTCGATCTGTGACTGGTGGCGCCTCACCAAATGCAGTTTGTGCAATCGTACCCGATGGCAGTGATGGTTTGAGCTTTGCTTCGATCACTTCGGCACTCAGCGTGATAGCATCAGTATGCAGTCCGTCGATGGGTTGCCGATGGAGTGTTTCGCATCCAAGCAGGATCGCTTCACCCAGGCGGAGATCGTTGATTCGGCCAATCTCTGTACCGCTCAATGCCCACGCCAGGTTGGCGGAGTTCCCTCCCGATACGATTTCCAACGGTAGACCGATTGTTGCCTCGAGAGCGTCCGCGAGTTCAGATAAGATTGCCATGTTCTTGCCGTCCGGAGATACTCCAGATCGGCACGCGAGGTTGGTACCGATACCTTTAAACAGGATATTCGGTAAACTAAGCATCTCACGTACGAAGTCTGCCAGGTCGCCTGGCATAATGCCCTCGCGGAGGTCACCCAACTCAACCATGAGAATCACGCCGTGGGTACGATCTGCCTTTTGCGCTTCGAGCGAGAGTCTCCTGATGACTTCGATTTCAGTGTTGCAGCTGACATCGGCATGCATTACAACCCGTTTCGCCTGGCTCAGCATCGGCGAACGGATCAGGGTCATCGATGCAGGCAGATTTGCAAGCTCCATTGCTTCGATATTTTCGATACGGGAATCACCCAGGGCTTTCACGCCCGCCCGCAGCATGGTGGCAGCAATCTCAGCCGACCCAAGCGTGACCTTGGTCACACCTGTTACCGATATGCCGCGACAGGCCAGTCGTTTAACCAGGATGCCGGCGTTGTGGTGGATTTTATCGAGGTCGATCTCCAGTCTCGGCGCGGCCTCATGCGTTAGCGGCTTGCTTTCCCTTTAGATCCGGAAAGGCGGTAAGCACCATCTCCACCAAACGCTCGGGCGAGCGGGTCAGCGCATCTGTGACCGGAATATTGAGTTCCTGCTCATACTGCGTGATGGCCGCACCTACCTCGATGTCGCTCATCTTTTCGTGATTGATTGTCAGACCGATGATTTTTGTATCGGCAAAGGTCTCGATAAGATTGATTTCGCTGATAGGTGTCGGCATTGCCATTTTATCGAAGTCACAGCGTACACTGCGATGTGGTGCATGCTGTAACACAACTCCGTTCGGGCAACTTCCGCGAAGGATAAAGGAAGAGGATGAGAAGGCGGGATGACTCAGAGCGCCTTGCCCTTCGACAATGATGACGCCGGGACTCTCAATTTCGAATGCTTTGACGATGGTCGCTTCCAGCTCGCCGGCGCAGAATTGTGACGGGACGGCATCGAGCGCGACGCCATAGCGTGCCCCCTGCATGAGCCCGGTCTGGCCAGTGCCGATCATCACTGTCTTAATACCGGAATTATTGAGCGCGCGAGTCAGGATGGTGGCCGTGGTTCGTTTACCGATAGCACAGTCGGTGCCGAGAACAGCTATAACCGGACAGGTGACCTCGGCGATCCGCCCACTGAACATCTGCAGGTCTTTCTTGGCACGGGGCTTTCGTACGTCAAGAATCTCTACATTGTTCGCGATACAGGCTGCCACAAAAACCGGGTCATCATTCAGAAATTCATGCAGGCCGTTGACGATATCCATCCCATGGCTCATCGCCTCAAGGATGAGACTTCGCTCATGTTTTGACAGCATCCCGCTGGATGGTGCCATGCCGAAAATGAAGCAGTCGGGCACAGAGCCAGCCTGTTCCAGAGCATCATCGAGGTCACGACAGATCGGAATATCATTCGGTTTGTCGTCAAGTACCATGCCGGTATCAAGGCCGGCTTTTTCGCTATCGATAACCGAAATGATTTGATACTTCTCTGAACGCCTGATCAGTCCATTGGCTGTTTTGCCATCAATGTCACCAAAGTTGGCTTCACAATAGACGATTGCGGAGGCGACGCGTGCGGATGATGGTATGGGTATCGATATTCTGTTTTTGAAAACAGACTTAAGAGGGATTTTAGGCGCGTTCAATGCCACGACGGGCGGGACTACAAACATAGCGATTCCTGTGAGTTTAATTCTCAGAGGAGGCGACGGGATCGTGCCGACCAGTATTGGCCGATTGTCAGCGAGCAGTCCCAACTAAGGTTGGTCGTAGTGGGAAAGGATTCCCCACCGGGTGGGCTTACGGATTGAAGTATAACACAATGTGGCATAAACTTTCTTGATTTTCCCTAAAGCTCAGCCTATGAGGAAAACACTAGGAGCTTGTCCGAGAATAGAACACCACTAAAGAAGCACCAACACCAATAAAAAAACCGGAGCTAATATTCATAATATGGATACAGGAAAAGGGAATGCTAGCGCTGACTTTTCGGTCAGAAGACGGAACTACCTAAATCGACATCCTGATCTCCCGCTTTTTTCAAAGCGGATAGCTATAAGGTAATTCCCCCTATCAACAGAAAGATTCAGCAACCTGCCTGCATCCAGCAAGCCGTTATCCAGCGTATACAATGTATTAGTGTGGTTTGCGGCAATAGCAAGATGGAGGGCATCTCCTGCCATGAGGTTGTTACCGAATCGGGAAAGAAGATTCCAACAGTTTTCAAAATCCGCCTCGGTGGGTATTATGATATTAAAGCTATCATCAATAAGTTTGTCGAAGCGTGTTGCGCACTCTGTGGCGTCAACAGCATCGAATTGTCTTATGCGCACCAATAAAGTGGGGCCTATCCGGGTTTCCCCGAGTTTTTTGCTGATTTTTCCGTTTGGTTATTTTACCCAAGTACTGGTTATACCCGAAAAAATTCGGTCAACCCAGTAGTTTGAAATTAACTCTGTAGGGTGGATAAGCGTAGCGCATCCACCATGAAAAAGGTGGATGCGTCGCTACGCTCCTTATCCACCCTCGCATGTGATTGTTTTTACGGATCATGGGTTAACCGAATATTTACTTATACCCGGTCAGTTGCGTACGGCCCGAGACAAACGCTCTCTCAAACTCAACCGATGGCAGTGGTTTGGCAATGAGATAGCCCTGAATCTCGTGACAGCCATGTTGACGAAGAAAGTCGAGTTGCTCCTCTGTCTCCACACCCTCGGCAACCACCCTCAGATCCAGTGTTTTTCCAAGAGAGAGAATGGCCCGGACAATATCAACGTCAGTGCTGTCCACAGTCAGGTCACGCACGAAAGACTGGTCAATTTTCAGGGCATTGATGGGGAGTTTTTTAAGGTAGCTGAGCGATGAATAGCCCGTACCAAAGTCATCCAGGGCCCACTTTACACCCCGCTTTCGCAGGCGTTTCATAATGGTTATCGCCTCATCCATATTATCCATGATCATGCTTTCGGTGATCTCGAGCTCAAGGCATTCAGGATCGATGCCGGTGGCCTCAAGGGTTTTGTCCAATGTTTTGATCAGATCCCTATCCTGGAATTGTCGGGCCGACAGGTTGAGAGCCAGTTTTAGATGGTGACTCCCCTCCTGGGCTGACCAGGCAGCGAGTTGCTTGCAGCCCTCTTGTATCACCCACTCCCCTATGGGTACGATAATGCCGGTCTCTTCGGCAATGGGTATGAAATCGACGGGAGAAATCATCCCGCGCTTCGGGTGCTGCCAGCGTAGCAGTGCTTCCATACCACAGACCTTGTCACTCTCCAATTCCAGTTTCGGCTGGTAGTGAAGGATAAGCTCATCCTTATCTAGAGCGGTACGCAGGCCATGTTCCACCTGGATACGTTTCAGGTTGTTGGCATTCATAGCGGGGTGAAGAACTGGTAGTTGCCGCGTCCTGCTGACTTGGCCTCATACATAGCGATATCGGCATGTTTGGCCAAGTCACCGCGATTGGTTCCGTCATTGGGGTAGATGCCGATACCTATGCTGGCGCCGATAAAGACCTCGTTCCCCTCAATATTGAAGGGCCGTTTCAGTGTGTCGATAATCTTCTGCGCTACCCGTCCAATACTGTATTGATCGTTCACGTCAGAGAGGATCACCGTGAACTCATCACCTCCAAGGCGTGCCACCGTATCGGTAGACCTGAGGCACTCCCGAACACGCAGTGCGACCTGAGCCAGCAGATGGTCGCCGAAGGCGTGCCCCAGCGTGTCGTTGACATGCTTGAAACGATCGAGATCAAGAAACATCAGCGCCATTCTGCGGTTATGACGTTCACTCTGGATCAACTCCCGCTCCAGCCGCTCCTGGAACAGTGATCGGTTGGGTAAGTGGGTCAAAGGGTCATAGTAGGCGAGGCGCTCAAGCCGCTCCTCGGCATCCTTCTGCTCGGTGATGTCACTGAAGATCCCGACATAGTGGCTGACCTTGTCATCACCATCCTTAATGGAGGAGATGGTCAACCATTTGGGAAATGATTCACCATTTTTTCGCCGATCCCATATCTCACCGCTCCACTCTCCCTTGGTATTGATATCGTGCCACATCTCTTTGTAAAAGGTGTTGTCATGATGGCCTGAACTCACCCTATTTGGATTGATACCGATAACCTCCTCCCGGTTATAACCGGTAATCTTGAGGTAGGCGGGATTGACATCAATGATATTTCCTGCGGGATCGGTGATGAGAATTGCCTCGCCGGCGCTTTCAAACACCTGTCGGCCGAGCTTGAGTCCTTTCTCTGCCTCCTTGCGCTCGCTGATGTTGCGTACGATGCCGACGAACATCCGGCGCTCTGCCAAGTGCATCTCGCTGATTGACAACTCCAAAGGGAATTCCGTGCCATCCTTGTGCCGTCCTATCAATTCCCGCCCAGTGCCAATGATGTGGGCCTCACCGGTTTCGGCAAAATGCGTCAGATAGCCATCGTGTTGAGAGCGATAGGGCTCAGGCATCAGGATGCTGACATTTGCCCCTTCCAGCTCATCTGGAGAGTAACCGAAGATCGCTTCAACGGATCGATTGCAGGTTTGAATAGTGCCACTCGCATCAATGGTGATAATTCCATCGACAACATTTTCCATCACCGTCCGGATATATCCCTCACGCGAGGCTTGCTCGTCATAGAGTGTCTTGAGGCGGGAAGACATGCGGTTGAAGTCGCTCCCGGTCTGTGCGAGTTCGTCACCCCCTTTAACCGGCACCTGATAGCCCAGTTTGCCTTCTGCTACTGCATGGCTTGCCCTCTGAAGTAGAACCAGACGGCGAGTCAGGTAGTTCCCCAGTAGCAGTGAGAAAAGACCGGTAAGCGTAACGCCTATGATGGCGATCAATATAAATTCATTTCTGGTCTTTTCCAGCAATATATCGACATAACCGCGATGCAGTCCGATCACGACTGTGCCAAAGGTCTCCCCCCCTTCCGTAACCTTGGCCCGGGCTTCTATCAAATTCTTGACGAGGTCAGCACTGTTTTCATTGTGTCTGTCAGCGAGAAGCCTCCCCTCAGCATCGAATACCTGAATGAAGGTCAGCCCCTGCCGCCGGCCTACCTCCTCAGTAAAGTCTTCCAGATTAGCCATGTCATAGGAGATCAGTGCATCCTTGGTGTAGCGGCAAAGACCTCGGCAGATCAGAGGCTTTCTGTTGTAGCCCCGCTTCATTGCTGGTGCGCAGTACATTCAAGCTGCTGGCCACCAGCACCGAGAGCAGGATTACTTCAATAAAGGCAATACCAAGAACTGTTTTCAATCGAAAACTCATAGCGCTACTCCTGCTTTTGTCTCATTCATTTCGGCAATCACCCCTGTTATTGTCCACGCCCCATGACCATAACCCCCAGGGTTCGCAGTGTGATGTAGAGGTCCATCCTCAACCAACGCATCGGGCTGCTCAGTGCCAGTGCGTAACTGTGGTCGTAGCCTACCTTTGAGCGTACATCCTCAATACAGGTGTCGTAGCTTGGCTGACCTGGGCGAGGCCGGTGATGCCGGGTGTGACGCCGTAGGTGCGTTCGGCAAAAAGGGATCGCCTGTTCGAGCTTTTTGTAAAAGCCGGGGCGTTCCGGCCGGGGGCCGATCATCGACATCTCGCCACGCAGCACATTTGATCAGCTGTGGTAGCTCATCGAGGTCGGCTTTTACGCAGGAAGCGCCTACCGGGGTGATACGACTGTCTCGCTGTTTCGCCCACACGGCACCGGATGCCTTCTCGGCATCCACCACCATGGTGCGGAACTTGATCATAAAGAACAGCTCAGTACGATCCGGCAGGGCGCGGCCAATGCGCAGTTGACGGAACAGTACCGGGCCGGGGGAGTCGAGCTTGATGACCAGGGCGATAAGGGGCAGCAGCGGCAGGATGATCAGCAGCAGTCCGCCGGCGCTTAACAGGTCAAAGACGCGCTTGCCGCGCCCGGTGGTGGGGTGAATATCAGATTGATGGTTCATGATCTTTGCTCCTCTCTCTCTATGCCGACACGTTGCCAGGGGCGGCGATGGTGGCCGGTCAGGTAGTTCCAGCTGCCGATGAGTCCGGCCAAGTGGCCACTGACCAGATAATCAAGGGTATCCAGTAGCTTGTTTGTCATGTTTCCGTGGCCGAAGTGGTAGCCGACGGCGAGGGTGTAGATGAGCACCTGGGTCAATGCCATGACCTGAAACAGGCGGTAATCCTGAGCCAGCCACAGCGATCCAAAGAGGGTGATCAGCAGCAGCAGCGGCATCAGCACGCGCAGCGCCTTACCCGAGGCGAAGGCGAAGGCCACGCCTTTGTGCTTTGGCCTCAGCATGCCCCACAGGCGAATCAGCTGTTGCAGATTACCGGCGGCGTACGGCGCCGACGCTGCTGGTCAAGGTTACTGTCCGCCTGCTCCAGCTCCAGGGCGTTGATGGCCGGTTCATAAATGGCATGCGACCCCTGGCAACGATCTGCATCGGCAGTATGAAGTCGTCGTTGATAGTGTCTGCGGGCAGGGGGGTGAAGAGCTTGCGACGGAACATATAGAAAGCGCCGTGTGCGCCGAGAGGGGCGCCGAGAGCGGCCTCTCCCGCCTTGATCCGGCTCTGGTAGCGCCAGTAGACCGCTTCGCCTTCGGAGCCGGGATTGAGCAGTTGATAGCGCCCGCACACCACGCCCACAGAGTGAGTGCTGAAGTGATTCGCGGCCACCAGCAGTGCGTCTACCGAGATCAGAGCCGAGACATCACTGAGTGCTACCAGTGAACTCTCTATACTACCGATCACGTCATTGATTACCGCCACTTTGCCACGGTTCTGGCTGAAGCCGCGCACCTCTATATCGAGGTGCCGGCACTCCGGCTCTTCCGCACACTGCTGTGCAAGTTGCGCGGTGGCATCGTTACAACCGTCACAGGCGATGATCACCCTGAGTCGGTCGGCGGGGTAGTCGAGAGCCGCCAGGTTACGCACTTTGTCAGCAATGTGCTGCTGCTCATTGTAGGCGGGTATCACCAGTGTAATGGTCGGCAGGTGACGGTCTCCCGCTTGGCGGCTGTGGTGCCTGGGTGTGTAGTCAACTACCGGCATCTCCTTGCGCCTGCTTAGGTGGCGCAGAATCAGTGGGTAGCCCAGGTGGTGATAGATCACCAACAGGGCACTTGTCAGGGTCAGCAAAATAGTGAAGTTGTCGGCCATCTCACACCTCACTCTTACGCAGATCACTGTGAAGCGCGTTATAGGCTTGAGCCATAAGGCGTACCTCCCATTACTTTTTACAAAGTCCCGGGGATTTCGGAGTGGCTGCTTATTCAGCATTTCGGTCAGCGCTTCGGCCATTTTATCGGGGTCACCGGGGATGACCAGCTGGCCGCTTTCGGGGCAGAGTGCCTCATGGCAGCCACCGGTATCGGTGAGCAGTGCGGGGATGCCGCAGGCCTGTGCCTCAAGGGGCGACAGCGGCATACCCTCATGGAAGGAGGGGAGGCAGAAGAGATCCAGGGCTTGATAGAAGGTGGGCATCTCATCAACACGGCCAAGAAAGTGGACACGCTCCTCAAGCCCCAATGCTTTGGCCTGCCGGCGTAGTGCCTGCTCGGTGCTGCCGATACCGGCCAGCGCCAGATGGGTCTCATCAGGCAGTTGGTAAAGGGCATCAAGCAATATATTTTGCCCCTTCACCTGCTCCAGGCGGCCACTACAGCCGATCAGGGATACTTTGTCGGGTAGCCCCATCTGCTGTCGTGCAAAGTGCTGGTCGCCAGGACGGAAGCGTTCACTGTCTATGCCATTGTGAATAATGCGTACCTGTCGTTGCCGCAGATGGGCACGAATTCCCCGGGCCACGCTGGTGGCATCGGCCACCAACAGGGGGTTGGTAAGGCGCAGTGCCCAGCGTTGCAGGGTACGGCGGTGCTTATCGTTAAGGTGCCAGGCATCGTGCTCGGTGTGGATTAGCCGTTGGATGCCGGCTAAGCGGGCGGCCAGACCACCGTAGATCAGTGGACCAATATGGTGAGTGTGTACACAATCGGCCTTCAAGAGCTTGAACAGGTGGCGCAGTTCACTCACCAGCTTAAGGCTGAAGCCGGGCTGTTTGTTGAGAAAGATGATGCCCTTGGCACGCTCTTGCAGCCGTGGCCACTTGGCCAGGGCGCTCTTGCGATCACCCTCCAGACTGACAATGATGGTGCGCTCATCCTGTGCAGCAAAAGTTTGCAGGTCGAGAGCCATGGTCTCGATGCCGCCAGGGCTGAGGTGCTGAACCACTTGTATGATAGTTTTCATTTTAGGCTCCTTGGATGCCGATGGTGCCAAGAGGGGGGATGCGGCTGAAGACGGGTACGCCTGTCAACGCCTCCAACTGTTTGCGGCGACGTACCCGGGTGTCGCTCAGCTCTAACAGGGTGGCGAGACCACAACCGAGAAGAAGGCCCCCCAGCGCGCCGCCAGTAATGAATAACAGCAGAGGCGGGTTGGAGGGTGCACTGGGGGTAAAGGGGCGGTCGATCACCTTGACGCGCTTAGCCTGTTCAAAATCACCCAATGAGCCGGTGACGAGGGCCATTTCATAGCGGTGCAGCAGCTCTTCATAGAGCTCCCGCTTTACCTTGAGGTCGCGTTGCAGCTTGGTCAGTTGCTGTTCCTGTTTTCCGAAGCCTGTAGTCTGCTGTTGCAGATCGTCGATCATCTCTTTCAGGCGGCGGGTCTCTTCGTGTAATCCCTCCACTTTGCTGCGTGCCAGTTGCAGGTTTTCCAGCTGGGAGATAAGAAGGGGTTGGCCAAGCTCACCGGCTTTGGTCACTGCCACGCTACCGGCGATATCCCATAGCTGTTGCATCTCCAAACCTGGATTTCCCTGGGCCAGGAGCTGTTGGCGTTCATCTTCAAGGTGGCTCAGCTTGCGCAGTGCAGCTTTGACCTCGCTGTGCTGGTCGGTATAGCGAGCACGAAGCATCGCCAAGTCACCGCGCAGAGTGACAACCTGATCCTCAATTCGTCCCAGTACCGGATTGGTTTGGGAGAGCTGGCGATCGAGACCGCCGAGGCTCTTCTCCATGCCGGCCAGCTCCGCTTCACGTTCGGCAAGGCGCTGGCGCAGTTGTGCCAGGCGGGTGATGTTACCGGCGTGTAGCTCCGGCAGTGCAGCGGGCGTGGAGGTTCTTGAAGTTGGCCAGGGCGGTTTCCGCCGCGTCGAGATCTATACGGCGCTGCTGCAGGTGCTGGGAGAGAAAGTGGGCGGAGTCTTTTATGGAGGAGCGTTCCGGTGCCAACAGTTGCTCAACAAAATGTTTGCTGACCGACTCCAGGGTCTCTTTCATTCCATCGGGGCGGTTGGAGAGATAGTCGATGCGGATCAGATCCTTCCCTTCCATCTCCACCTTGAGGGCATCGGAGAGCTCCTCTATCACCAGATCACGCTCGCTATCTTCGCTCTCATCATTGAGCAGTCCGCGCTCCTCTGCCACCTTGCCGAGGATATGGCGACTGTGCAGCAGGGTTTGCAAGGTGGCCATGCGCTCCTTGAGCATGGAGGAGACGGCCAGATCCTTCAGGAAGGGATTCATCTTGGCCGTCTCCTGAATCAACATGCTGGTGTGGGCGCTGAATCGTTTCTGGCTGGTTAGGCCAATCACCAGACCCACCAGGGGCAGGATCAGTATCGGCAGCACAATCAGGTAGCGCCTTCGCCAAGCGCCGGCAAGGATGTGATGTAGACGGTAGGTGAGATCGGTCATGACGCCTTCAGCTGTTCGGAATCGCTGACGTTGATCACGGTGAAAATGTCCCACATGGTATTGCTCCTGCTGAGAAACGTTTAAAGAGATAACGCAGGAAGTGGGCCAGTTTTTTATATCTGTTAAATCAATATGTTATATAAGTCGATGTGTGCTCGTCCCTGCTGTTTTGCAAAAGGATTTGCGCTTTGCGTGTGCCGGTGCACGATAAATTGCCCTTCTGGTGCACGATAAATGAAATTCACATTTTGCAGCATTAGAAACGCCTGTTCCACATTCCACACTGGGTAGCAGCCGAAAAAAAGAGGGGGATCTGCCTCATATCCTTTTGCAATACGTCTGCTCACTCCCCTCTCATGGCAATCGGCGCCTAGAATAAACCTATATCAGGCTGAGTATCTACCAAACACTTAGGCGCTTTGAGGGCGTCTAAGGGGTACCACGTTCAATGCACCAACTCAGGCTGGCTCTCTGGAATCTCAAAACCGATAAGCTTTTCAAAAAAGCCAGGCTTCATGCCCAGTTCATTGGCCAACGTGGTTGGGTAAATTTCAAAAAACTCCTCCAACTTCGCTAAGGACAGCTGCAGCAGTTCAGGCTGCTCCATGACATCAGGCTCTCCAGGCTCGTTTTTTCTTTGGCCAGTTTTACTGATGTGGATACTTGCACGCCGGTACTGTGCCGCATCGAAAAGGCTGAGATCATAGGCTCTGCGAATGATAGCCTGGATGGACACCTTCCATCGTAGTTTCATCCTTAGAATCGCTGACCAGTCAATCCTCCGTGTTCTGGGAAATTCCCGAACAAAAGCTCTCCTTGGTAGCAGAAATGCACTCGCAAATCGATTGGCCTGTGCTTCAGTGTCGGTGTCACCCGTCACAATTCCTCGGTGCATAACCAGATGACCACATTCGTGCGCAGTATCGAACCTAAGCCTAGTTGGGGCGGCTTTTGCAGTGCTTCTAATTATGATGGGCCTGGATCGATCAATGGAGAGCGCATCTATCTTTATTGAAATACCATTGATGTATGTGACTACGGCACCGGCACGCTCAACAACACGAATCATATTCGTAATAGGCTGGTCTACAGTAAGCCCCCAATGTTCTCTACAGTGTTCAGCTGCGCGTTCAATATCTTCATTGGAATGTACCTCTATTTGAGGAAAATCTACCAAAGGCAATGCAAGCCTCTCACCCAGAAGACCTACTAATTCATCAAATAGGCTTCCTCTGGCCACCACTTGCTTAGTGACAGTAACAGGGGCTGTGCGGAGTTTTCTGAAGTTGCACTGCTGTTCGTCAACTTCATTTCTAATAGGCTTTGTGAGAAATGGCGGCAGAACTCCTAGGGCGTCAGCTAACGCCTCAGTCATTCCAGAGCCTGGTGGTTTCTCCCCAGACTCCAATTGAAAGATATGCTGCCTGGATGCTCCAACTAAGCTCCCAACTTCAGCCATTGAAAGTTCATTTACAAGCCTTGCCAGCCTCAGCCTTCCGCCTTGAAACACTTGAGTAGTCACGTTGACCCTATCTCCGAATCTTCATCTACATTTGGAGGTGCAACAACAGGCGGTCCTATGTCAACACCATCCCCTGAAAAGCTTGCAATATCAGTTACGGTAGCTACAGGCTCAAATATTGGGGCACTCCAATGACACTTAACTTCCTCACTTTCGCTGAGGCCGACAAAAGTGATACTAGTAACTTCACCACTTGAATCAGCTTCAACTGCAAAACGCCAAAGCAAGTTTTTGTCATCCCCTTCAAAGGCAATAGCACACTGCTGTAACTCCGTGTAGCTACGAGCCATTGTCCTCTTGGTAGGCTCATCAGCATCCCCTCTGTAGAAGCGAACAGGTACAGATCCAATTTGGAAGATGCACTTTAATGATGGGTCAGGAACGGTCAACCATTCTATATGTGTTGATTCCTTTACCAGAATCATTCGTGTTCGGTCATACACTCTACACCCGAAACTCCAGGGTGAATCACCGCTTTCTTCATCATGTAATTCTAGAGTGTCGTGCCTAATATCCATTATAAGCTTGGCAATGAATAGCAGGCGGTCTTCAGATAGATCTAAATGGTAATCCCAAGGCATTTTATCTGGCATGTTCAGCTGACTCCCAATACAAGTAACACCCTCTTGATGGGCGTTTTCCTTATTTTGTCAACCTTGCGGCAATTAGTCAACCACGACCTGTCTTGTCAACTATAAATTAGTATATTCTGATATAGCTTTGCATGGGAGGGCACCTAGTAGATATGGATTAGACCAGAAAGGGGTTAGGTCTAGATTTGAAGCTTTCCTCGTGGTGGGTTGTGAAATATATCGCATCCAGCGGGGAAGCATCTAATCTAGACCCTGTATTTTCTCCTCTGTGTTCCATATTTCTCCTTTCCATCTGCCCGCGCAATGTTAATATCTGACCAGAACCAACAACAAGGACGCAATAATATGAAATCTAGATTACACCTCATCCTGCTAACTGCCGCCCTGCTCTTTTCGCTTACCTCCCAGGCACTGTTTGCAGCAGACAAAGGCACCATCAAAATCGTCACCACCCCCGGGGATGCCAAGATCTATATAGATGGCAAGCGCAAGGGCAACTCCCCGGCCGAGAAGGGGCAGACCTTCGCCCTCAAGCTTAGAGAGGGTGAGTATCTGGTGGAGGCGATTAAAGCCGAACGGTGCAGAAGAGCACTACGGTAAAAAAAGAGATCTTTGTCGCTGAAGATTCGCTGCAGACGGTCTCGCTCAAATTAGAGAAACGCCCTTCAGAGGCGTTTCGCAAAA
>MOXH01000103.1_pt1 | contig 13387 bp, 16 predicted proteins | sample 1471181 | NCBI WGS metagenome assembly MOXH01 (sample SAMN05806436, study PRJNA327811) | mollusc metagenome | isolation source: Phylotype A (SB4) bacterial symbionts from gill | host: Thyasira cf. gouldii | place: Canada: Bonne Bay, Newfoundland | collected 2010-05-07
TTTTCAGGAGGTACAGCAGCAGGGATGCTGCTGTGAGCGTACAGGGAAGTATTCACCGCGTCTCCTGAAAAGGTGTTACTGCACCCCTATGGCACGGACTTTTTGAGAAGTTACCAAGTTTGTGATGTATAACTATGACTCTTCAACCTGTTTAGAATATAGACAATCGCGGAACAGAGATGTCGATAACTAATAGTCAGCCAAATGGGGCGATCAGCAGTCAGCAACAGATGCTGATGTTCAATCTGTGGGAGGGGCATACCTACGGTATCAACGTGCTCAAGATTAGGGAGGTGATACCCTATCAGAAACTGGATCGCGTACCCGGCTCTCACCCGGCAGTAGTCGGTTTGGCCAACCTGCGTGGCAATACGCTACCGGTGATCGATCTTTCCGCAGCCATTGGTCTCACCTCGGCCGGGGATAAAGATCTCTCCCAAAGTTCAATTATCATCTCCGAGTTTAATCGCTCACTTCAAGGCTTTCTGGTCAGCAAGGTTGACAGAATTGTCACCATTGACTGGAACGCCATTAAAGCTGTACCCAGGTCTGCTGGGCGTTTCAACTATATTACCGGGGTGGTGGAGCTAGATGCACTGTTGATGGAGGTACTTGATGTTGAGCGTGTGCTCAATGAGGTGGCGCCCCCTGCTGACAGTACAGGGCAGGGTGTCAGCCTCAATGAAGAGCAGTTGCAAATCCTCAGCGAGAAATTGGTGTTGGTGGTGGATGACTCCCACATGGCACAAAACCAGATATCGAGTACCCTGGGTATGATCGGTATCGATAACCTTTCGGCAGGGGATGGCATTGAAGCCCTTGAGATGCTGGAAGCGCTTCGTCTGGAGGGCCGTCATATCGATATGGTGATCTCCGATATTGAGATGCCGAGGATGGATGGCTATACCCTCACCCGGGAGATTCGCAATAACCCCGACTTCTCCCACGCTTATATTCTGCTTCACTCCTCACTGGCGGGTGCGGTGAGTGAAGAGAATGCAGTGGCCAGTGGAGCCGATGCGATGCTGACCAAGTTTGTTACCGAGGAGCTGGCCCAAGCGGTACTCAAGGGGCTGCTCAAGGATGACTGAAGTGTTTCAATGACGACAGCGCGGCACGGTCAACGGATTAGGGTACGGGGTTTGGTTCAAGGCGTCGGTTTCCGGCCAACCGTATGGCGTCTTGCCGCCGCCTCTGCTCTCGATGGGGAGGTGTGGAACGATGCAGAGGGTGTATTGATTCATGCCTGGGGTGATGAGAAAGCGCTGGATCAATTTGTCGCTCGTCTGCAACGAGAAGCGCCGCCCCTCTCCCGAATCGATGGAATAGAGCGCACTCCACTTGACTCACAGCCGGTGGATGCGGGTTTCTCAATTATCCCCAGCCGGGGAGGTCAGGTGCAGACCGGTGTTGTGCCAGATGCGGCCTGCTGCAACGCTTGTCTTCAGGAGGTGATGGAGCGGGAGAACCGTCGCTATCGTTACCCCTTTACCAACTGCACTCACTGTGGTCCGCGTCTCTCTATTGTCCGCTCTATCCCCTATGATCGAGCTACCACCAGCATGGCCCCTTTTACCCAGTGTGTCGCCTGCCAAGCTGAGTATGATGACCCGGCGGACCGCCGCTTCCACGCACAGCCCAACGCTTGTGGCACCTGTGGCCCACGGGTTTGGCTGGAAGATGCTGTCGGTGACCCGGTGGATTCCCCGGCGGGAGAGGATGCCGTGGCTACAGCGGCAAGGTTGCTGCAACAGGGGGAGATAGTTGCGATCAAAGGGATTGGTGGTGTACATCTGGCGTGTGACGCCACAAATCAAGAAGCGGTGGCACGGCTGAGGCAGAAGAAACGGCGCTATCACAAGGCGTTTGCCTGATGGCGCGTGATCTGCCAATGGTTCAACGTTTTGCCTCTGTGGATGAGGATGAAGGTGGACTGTTGGAGAGTTTCGCCGCCCCCATTCTGGTGCTGCGGGCGAGGGGAGAAGCGGTTGCCGACGGAGTGGCGCCGGGACAGAACACCCTTGGTTTTATGCTTCCCTACACGCCGCTTCATCACCTGATCATGCAGGCCCTGGAACAGCCCATTGTACTCACCTCGGGCAACAGCTCCGATGAACCACAGGTGACCAGCAATGAAGCTGCCCGTAAAAATTTGCGGCAAATTGCTGACTACCTGCTGCTTAATGATCGCGATATCGTCAACCGGCTGGATGACTCGGTGGTGCGGGTGATGGATGCACGGCCACGGATGCTGCGCCGTGCCCGCGGTTATGCTCCGGCACCCCTGACGCTACCTCCCGGCTTTCAAGACTCGCCACAGATTCTCGCTATGGGTGGCGAGCTGAAAAATAGCTTCTGTCTGCTGCGTAACGGTGAGGCAATAGTCTCCCAGCATATGGGGGATCTGGAAGATGGAGCCACCCACCGGGACTACCGCCACAACCTGACACTCTATCGGCAACTGTTCGATCATCGGCCGGAGATAGTGGCCATAGACCGCCACCCCGATTACCTCTCCAGCCAGTGGGGGCGGCGACTGGCTGATGAGCAGGGGCTGAAGCTGGAGGCGGTACAGCACCATCATGCCCATATTGCCGCCTGCATGGCTGAACAGAAGCTGGGGCGGGATACACCCCCGGTGCTGGGTATCGCCCTCGACGGTCTTGGCTACGGTGATGGGGGGGCTCTCTGGGGCGGGGAGTTTCTCAAGGTCGACTACCGGGAGTTCAGCCGCCTCGCCGGTTTTCAGCCGATGGCGATGATCGGCGGCACTAAGGCGATCTATGAACCCTGGCGAAACAGCTACGCCTATCTGCTGCAGCTGTTTGGATGGGAGAGGTTGACTAGCGATTACGGCGACCTGGAGTTGATCCGTTATCTCCAGAGTAAACCGGTAGCCAACCTTGACCAGATGCTGGCCCGTGGCCTCAATACGCCCACCGCCTCCTCCTGTGGTCGGCTCTTCGACGGGGTGGCGGCGGCGCTGGGGATCTGCCGTGAATCGGTGAGCCATGAAGGTCAGGCCGCCATCGAGCTGGAAGCGATAGCGGTGTCAGATCACTCTGCTAGCGGCTACCATGCCGAGCATGCCTCTGTGGATGGCAGGATAGAACTCTCCTGGCGGCCCCTATGGCAAGCCCTGCTGGATGATCTCCAAACCAATACACCGGTAGCCACCATCGCCGGACGTTTCCATAATGGGCTGGCAGATTCCGTGGCTTCTCTCGCTATTGAACTCTGCCATGAACACGCGCTGGAGAGCGTGGTGCTCTCCGGGGGTGTATTTCAGAATAGGTTGCTGCTTGAAGGGGTGAGCAGATGCCTGCGGCAAGCCGATCTGACGGTACTCAGTCCCGCTATCCTTCCCTCCAATGATGGAGGCATCTCTCTCGGGCAGGCGGTGGTAGCGGCAGCACGTCTTTAAGTGATATCAGCTCTCAAAACAGCGTCTCTGTGCCTTTAACCGCCTGATCTGCTCAATACGCTGTTCGGTAGAGGTGATTTTGTTTCGCTCTTCGTAGCCAATAAACTCCTGGTAGCCAACCACACCATAGGCAAGGGGGAACAGGGTAGTGCCCACCATGATTGCTGCACCACGTATGGGGTCTTCATAGAAGTTTGGTTGTCGTGCGTAAGTGAGCGCTGCGAGGTGAGTCATCTCCTGTTCCAGGTCGCCACAGGTTTTTTCATCGTCGTCGTCGGTATAGACAATGGTGTCTGGCAGTGTGCCGTTATCTACAGCATAGGCTCCACAGGAGATGACGAGAGAGAAAACGGTGCAGAGTATCCAAGACGGTGAGAACACTTTTTTCATGGCGACGAAACTCCAGCAGTGAATCTGTAGATATACTCTTTGTCGGCAGCAATGCGGGTTTATTGAGCAGGGCTCGATCTGTAGGTCGGAACCTGAAGGGTTTACGACAGATTCAGGCATCGGTAGCTAATCCTTGGTGGAAGCCCTTCGGATTTCATCCTACACACTGAATCACATTTTACCGCACACTTTCCCGTAGGGCGGCGCCCTCGCCGCGATAAACGTTGCACACTCCCTGCAAAACCTCATCGCCTCGAGGGCGGGGATCCTACAATAAGATTGATAGCGAGTGCTGAATAGTTCTATTTCCAAGAAATTTTCTGCACCTCTTTTGAAGTGTCAGCGTGGCAGGGTGACTATCGCCTCCAGCCCCTCTGAACTACCGCGCCGCAGGATCAATTCACCACCATGAGCACGGGCGATATTGCGGGCAATGCCAAGACCGAGGCCGGTTCCACCGCTCTCCCTGCTCCTAGAGCTTTCACCTCTGTAGAAGGGTTTGAAGAGATTTTTGAGCTCCTCTTCAGATACTCCCACCCCGTGGTCCGCGATGGTAATGATTAGCTGATTATCGCTATCATCTACCCGAATGATCGCTTCATCTCCATAGCGGGCGGCATTCTCAATCAGGTTGCCGAGGCAGCGCTTGAGTGCCAGAGGGCGGGGCGTTGTAGGGGACTGCCGTGACGCTCTCTAGTGATACACGCCAGCCCATCTCCTCCATGTCGCTCTTCATCGACTCCAGTAGGGCAGTAATATCCACCAGTGCCGGTTTCTCGCTGTTTTCCGTACCACGCATAAAGTCGAGGGTGGCTCTCACCATCTCCTCCATGGCATCGAGGTCACCGGAAAACTTGCTCTTCAGCTCTTCATCTTTGAGCATCTCGGTGCGCAGGCGCAAACGGGTGATGGGTGTCTTCATGTCATGGGAGATGGCCGCGAGAATCTCACTCTTATCTTCAATGTGGCGTTGCAGACGAGTCTGCATGGTGTTGAATGCATGTGCCGCTTTTCTCACCTCCAGCGGGCCGTTCTCATCCAGCGGAGGGCGTTGGATATCTTTGCCGAGGTGATCCGCTGCCTCCGCCAGGGTATTGAGTGGCCGGGTAGTAAGCCGTACCGCCAGCAGGGAGAGCGCGGCGACAGAGACCAGCAGTATTAACAGATAACCGAGCAGTTTCAGCGGCCAGATTAGGCTCTCTTCCGGCAGCGGGCGGCTAAAGGTGAGCCACTGACCGGTGGAGAGTTGAACCTGTGCCTGAAAACCGAGCATTCGGTGAGACATCCCGCGCTTCATCATCTGGGTGTGGGTTGGATTATGTTTCATCCAGGGGGGAGGCTGGTGGTCAGCGTCTTCATCGAGAGAAGTGGTGGTGACATCAACCTTTGTATCCTTCTCCAGTTCCATCCCTAATCGCCGCTTTAGGTGGTGGGCGGTTTGTGCCTCCTGGGCTGTTGCCGGTGGCTCCTGGGTAAGGGTGATTCTGAGCGAACGCGAGTCGAGGGCGTTGATAATTTGCGGGTGCTGCTGTGGTGGCATCCCCTCAACGAGATTGACGATGGAGGCGATGCGCTGGATAAGTTGCAGTCCGATATTATCTCTGAGCAGTCGGTGGCGATCCTGGAAGGTGAGGGCGGTGCCGAGCACCTGGGTAAGGATCAGCCCGAGGGTGAGAATAAGCACCAGACGGCCAAACAGGGAGCTGGGCAGTAGCCTCATATCGATGTCACCTTGGCCGCCAACACATAGCCCTGACCACGCACGGTCTTGATAATGGCGGGAGATTTTGGGTCATCATGCAGGTGGCGGCGAAGACGGCTGATCAGTACATCTATGCTGCGATCAAAGGCTCCGCCTCCCGCCCCTGGGTGAGTTCCAGTAACTGGTCACGGTTGAGTACCCGGTTGGGGTGGGTAAGAAGCACCCGCAACAGCCGGTACTCGGCACCACTGAGTGGAACCACCAAGCCACTCTCCGCCTCCAGGTGGCGGCTTACCGGATCAAGTTTCCAGCCAGCAAAAGAGAGTGGTGTGAACTCCAACTCCTCTGGGGTGGCGGGTAATAGGGAGGTGCGTCTCAGCACTACCTTGATACGCGCCAGCAGCTCCCGGGGGTTGAAGGGTTTGGGTAGATAGTCATCTGCACCCATCTCCAGCCCAAGTATGCGATCCATCTCATCACCACGGGCGGTGAGCATGATCACTGGAATCTGGGATTTCACCCGCAGGTTGCGACAGAGCACCAGGCCATCGTCGCCGGGCAACATCAGATCGAGAACAATCAGGTCGATGTGGTTCTGCTCCAGCTCCCGCCACATCGCTTTGCCGTCGATGGCGGTGATCACCCGGTAGCCATTCTGCTCCAGGTACGCCTGTAGCAACTTGAGGATCTCCCGATCATCATCGACAACTAATATCTGCTGTGCTTTTTCCATCTCCTATTTATACCCCAATGCCCAGACAATGTTGTAGCACAATGTAACTATTGCCCCAGGGTTACACTAACTTACAAAATTGTCCTCTCCTGAAACCGACAGGTTACATTCCAGTGTTTTTATAGAGGCAGGCCAAGAGATAACTCGGGCCACTGATTTATACCAAGGAGTGCATGATGAAACGTTCAAGTAAAATCCTTCTCGCGGCTATCGCTGCAACCGGCATCACCTTTGCTTCTATCTCATGGGTTTCGGCTCAGGGTGGTTGGGGTGGTAACTGCAATAGTGCTAATCCCATGTATGGCCAGGGCTATGGTCAGATGAATTCTCAGGGTTATGGCCCAGGCACGGGAGGCTGCCAGATGCAGGGAGCCCAAGGATATGCTGGCCCAATGGGGCAAGGGTGTGCCGCTAAGCATCAACACCGCTCCGGAAAGGGGGGAGGGAATCATAATGGTGGTATGCAGAGAGGCTCAGGTATGAAGAGTGCCACGCGCCTGGAAACACTGAAGGCGCAACTGCAGATTACCGCTGAACAGGAGCCTGCCTGGAGTGCCTTTGAAGGCGCGATGAGTCTCAAGTCTGCCGCAAGAGCGAATCGCTCACAACAGCGTGGTGCCATGATGTCACTGTCAATCGAGGATCGGGTCAATCTAATGCGTGAGAAAGCAAGCCATATGACCGCGATGGCAGATGCAATTGGCAATCTTAATGCCACCCTGAATGATAATCAGAAGGCACTGTTCAACCGTATGGGTGGAATGGGACATATGCACCGATAGCCGGTATGATGTCAGCGAAATCCCCATCGGTCACGCCAACAATAGACTGCCCTGGCAGCGGTGTATTGGTGGTGTGATCTGCCAATTATCTACTGATAGTTTAGAAAAATATGAAGAAGAATCTTGTATTAGCTGCCCTGTTGTTGCCGTTAGCTCTCTCCGTTTCTGCTGAAGAGGGTGAGAGGGGTAAAGAGGTATTTACCACCATCTGCATGACCTGCCATAAATTTGATCGCAGCCCGGATATGATCGCGCCCCCCATCTTTGGGGTGAAAAATCACTACCTCAACGTACACTCCAACCGGGATGATTTTATTATGAGCCTCTCCTCCTGGCTGGAGACGCAGGATGTGGAGAAAAGCTTAATGCTGGGTGCGGTCAGACGTTTTAATGTGATGCCGCCGGTAGAGCTGTCAGAGCGTGACCGCGATGCTGTCGCCGCCTTTATCTATGATGCTGACTTCACAGAACCGTCGTGGTATGCAGAGCACTTTCAAAAGGCCCATGGGGTGAAGTGACCTAAACCAAAGTACCGGAGTGAGCTAATGAAGCCCAACAACATCATATGTTTGTTGGGCTTTTCTGCTATCTAGCCAAACAGAAATGTGACGGCACCACTGCCGCGATTACCCCGGCCAAGTCCGCTGTCAGCCCAACCGCCAGTGCGTGGCGAATGCGACGGATCTGCACCGCACCAAAGTAGACAGCCAACACATAGAAGGTGGTCTCGGTGGAGCCCTGCAGGGTCGATACCAGATAACCGGTATAGCTGTCGGGGCCAATCGCTGGGTCATTGATTATCGATGCCATCACACCATAGGCGCCGGAGCCCGAAAGTGGCCTCAGCAGTGCCATGGGCAGCGCCTCTGCTGGCATCCCCATGGGGGAAGTGACGGTTCCCAGTCCACCTACTAGCCAATCGAGGGCACCACTGGCCCTGAACATGCCGACGGCCACCAGTATGGCCACCAGATAGGGGATGATCTTTAACGCCACCTGAAAGCCCTCTTTGGCACCCTCGACAAAGGCTTCATATATCTTGACGCCCCGGACCAAACCGAAGAGCAGAAAACTCAGCATAAGCCCCGGCAATATCCACGGGGAGATAACGGCCCCGTAGATTACTGTCAATGGAATAAGGCAGAGGAATCCAAGCAAAACCCCATAAGAGACCCAAGATGAATAGCCTTGATGATGATCGGGCATTTCGGCGGGAGGCGTTGCCTCATCGGCATCCTGATTCTCTGCTTCAGTTTCACCGCCTCCCTTGACCGGAAAGAAGTGCCGGTAGGTCAGCGCGGCAATAATCGCAATGGCGGTAGAGCAGGCCGTCGCAAAGAGCGTCGTTGGCAGGATCGCTGCCGGGTCAACTGAGCCCGCAGAAGCTCGCAAGGCGATTACGCCGGTGGGCAGCAGGGTGATACTAGACGTATTGATAGCAAGAAAGAGCACCATCGAGTCAGTGGCGGTGCCCTTAATCGGATTAAGTTTGTTCAACTCCTGCATAGCACGGATACCAAAGGGGGTGGCCGCATTCCCAAGCCCTAGAATATTTGCCGACATATTCAGAATCATCGCCCCCATCGCCGGATGCTCTGCCGGTACATCGGGAAACAACCGAACCATCAGGGGGCGGATCAAGCGCGCCAGAATGGTCAGCAATCCACCCTCTTCAGCAATCTTCATCAGCCCCAGAAAGAGTGCCATGACCCCTACCAACCCGATAGCCAGTTCAACCGCACCCCCTGCTGAATCGATCATCGCCTTGGAGAGTGCATCCATTGGTGTGACATCACCTGTCGCACCAAACTGGTTCCACGCAGCCGTTAGAAAGGCGATAAGAACAAGAGCAAAGAAAACGGTATTCATGGGTGATCCTTGTTGTTATAGGGTGCTGTATGAAAGCAGTGTGGCCAATTTCACAGAGAGTAAATACTACTTTGTAGGAGTGGTGCACAAACCGTGCAAAACCCATCGCCCGAGGGCGGGCCTCCTACGATAAGATCGCTACCCAATACTCAATAGTCACTTTCTAAAACGTAACAGAAAATCTATCAGATAACCTCTGCTCTCATCTGAATACTCCCGTTCACTACAGTAGATGGTCAATAATCGGCTGACAAAAGCATTGGGTTTGCGCCGGAAGGTGAGGGCGCTCACCTTCGCACTGTTGCGGCGGTAACCACGAATGTCGGTTCTATCGACCAGGTAAATACCTTTTACCTCCGCTAATCGGCACAACCTCTCCACCCCATGAACCGGGAGCAACAGGTAGAAGAGTCCCTCGTCGCTGAGCAGGTTCTCCACCACCGTGATCAGGTCAGGAAAGGGGAGATGATCGCTATGGCGGGCAGTGCTTCTAAGCGCGGCGGTGGCTTTCAGGTGCTCTTCGAAGAAGGGTGGATTACAGATAATTAAGTCGTATTTGCTGTCGGCGGTTGGTGCGAAGTTTCGCACATCGCCTTTCACCGCCTGAAGTCTCTCTGCCCAGGGGCTGGCACTGAAGTTACTGACGGCTTCGCTATGAGCCTCTGCCGTGATCTCAATTCCCGTGATACTGCCCGCCCCAAGCTGGGCCGCCATCAGCGAGAGTAGTCCGGTGCCGGTACCGATATCCAGTACCCGTTCACCGCCACTAATGGGTGCCATAGCGCCAAACAGGGTGGCATCGGTGCAGATTTTCATCCCTGAGAGCTGCTGAATGACAGAAAATTGTTGAAAATGAAAAGTCGACATCGGTGGGGCTCATGATGAAAAGTGTGGCAATCTGGAGATTGTAGCGGTGGTGCTCCATTTTTTCAGGTCTCTGCACAAAAAACCTGAGATAAGGTGTAGAAGTGGTCTCCTCGCCGCGATCAAGGTCGCACACTTCTTGCAAAACCCCATCATCCCGAGAATTTTCTTGCAATCCCACCATGTCACCCCTATTTTCAGCAGATACCCTATCAACTCTCCTGCGAGTACCCTATGTCTCTTAAAGCCGAATATAAACCCTTTGAAGTTTTTGTTGAGCGGGGGCGTCGTTTTATTGAATCTCCAGGTGCCATCAGTGGTATGGAGTTCGACGATGCGCTGGTCTCCTACAAGCGGTACGTGATCTCTCAACTCCACGATGAGGCACTCTCATTCAAGCTCAATGATCTCGGCAAGGTGGTAAGAAGCCAGGAGATGGATCGCGTGACCAGCCTGTTTGAAGCGGTGATTGCCGCCCGTCCCAGCGGCAAGTAGCGCTACAGCCAGTGCGCTATGGGAGAGGCCGGGTTCAGATGGATCAAGCATATCTCTGAGAGCTATAGACGCTCTCCTGGTGCCGCCTATGTGCATCCCTCCTTTAGATTCGCGATAGAGGTTAGGGCCGTACCCAGCCTTACCTGCGCCGCCATCGACTGGCTAGAGGATCGCTTTGGCTGGGGAAAACTGCCACTGGGAGTTGAGAGCCCAAGCGATGAAGATTGAGGTCTGTTCCACCATTGATGAGATCCCCGCTGACCAGTGGGATCGGCTAGTCCGCGACAACAACCCCTTTCTTCGTCACGCCTTTCTCACCGCCCTGGAGCATAACGACTGCGTCTCCCAGACTTTCGGCTGGCAGCCTATGCACCTAGCCGCCTGGGAGGGAGAACGGCTGGTTGCCGCCATGCCCCTCTACCTGAAAGAGAACTCCTACGGCGAGTTTGTCTTCGACCACGCCTGGGCCAAGGCCTACCAACACAACGGTCTCGCCTACTACCCCAAACTGGTCTCCTCCATCCCCTATGTCCCGGCCACCGGACAGCGCATGCTGCTGGCCGAAGATCTTCCGGCAGCCGCACTCGCTCAGACACTTTATGAACGTGCAGTGAAGCTGGCGGCAGAGGTGGGTGCCTCATCCATTCACTGGCTCTTCATTGATGAGGAGGAGAGCCTAAGGCACCGCTCACAGGGGTTGATGATACGCAACGATGTGCAGTTCCACTGGCGCAACCGGGGCTATACAGATTTCGACGCCTTCCTTGCTGAACTTAACGCTAAGCGGCGAAAAAAACATCCGCCGTGAACGCCGACGGGTGGCCGAGAGCGGCCTCCGTCTCCAGCTCTACCATGGCGATGAAGTGGACGACAAAACCTGGGAACTGTTCGCCAGAATGTATGAGATGACATTCGAGCAGCGCTACAGCCTGCCCACCCTCAACAGCAGCTTCTTCAAAGAGACCGCAAAATATGGGCAGAGAGGTGATCCTGGTACTCGCCTACGAGGTCGAAGAGATAGTCGCCGGGGCCTGGATGCTACGCAGTGACGACACCCTCTACGGTCGCCACTGGGGCTGCCTCAAAGAGTACGACAGCCTCCACTTCGAGACCTGTTTCTACCAGGGTATCGAATACTGCATCGCCAACGGCCTGCAACGCTTTGAACCCGGCGCCCAGGGTGAACATAAAATCTGGCGCGGCTTCCTGCCCACCCGCACCTACTCCAGCCACTGGATCAGCCACCCTGAATTCTCTGATGCGATTGCCGATTTTCTTAGGCGTGAACAGCCGGTTATTGAGAACTATAAAAGTCAGCTTGAGGCGGGGTCGCCTTATAAGAAAGAGTGACTGCCTTGGCTGCTATTTCAATATGGGACGTTTTGTAACTATCGCTGACCGCCATGGTAAGCTGAAAGCCGAGGCGGTTAGTCCCCGATAGGCGTAGGCACGGTTGTATGGCCGTAATAGTGACCGGCTTCAAACCGCATCTCCAGCACTCCAACGAGGTAATCATGCTGCCAATCCTCGATTCGATACAATGATTTTGCCGACACCATAATATTCATGACCATCATGCACAAAACCAGGGCTGGAGCGATCTCCAAATTGTTGGCGTTTGGGATAAATTTGTTAAACAATCGCGCAAGCCTGAGTTCATCCATGTAATATTTTATCAACGGCAGTATCTCTACCTGTTTGATCTCGGTATCCATCGAACTCCAAACCTCTCTCTGACAAATTGAGGCAGGTTGAATGGAGGAGTACAGTGGTTGTGTCCCGCAAGATTATGCTATGCGCGCATGGCTCCTTTTTATTGCCCAGATGATTCTTTGCTCACAAGGGCTGTAATATGCTTTACATTCATGCTGCTGGAAAAACACGAAAACCTCACCGCTCTCGCACGAAATGCAGGATAGTATCCGTGATGTTGGGTAGATATGGATGAGGCATCCAGTACGACATCAAATTGCTGTGCAATATCTTGAGGGATTATAAGCATATGGCGTTATACGGCTGCGGATATCATTAACAATGTGTTTGTTGTGTGGTTAGAGAAGCAGTCGTATTAAGAATTAAACTTGTCAAAAGCGGTGGTTGGAGGTAGATTATGCGGAAAGCATGTAACTGCTAGTTATGCCTCAAAAGGAACTACATGAAAGAAATACCTACATTTGATTCATTGATGAATCCACTGCTAAAAGCACTTAGCCAGCTAGGTGGCTCTGGTTCAATTGATGAAATCTACGAAAAAGTTGCAGAGTTGGAAGAGATTGGCGATGAAGTACTATCGGTTCCTCACAATCCAGAGAAAAGCAATCAAACTGAAGTAGCATATCGTCTAGCCTGGGCAAGAACATATCTCAGAAAATATGGGTTTCTTGAAAACTCAAGCAGAGGGATATGGACGCTTACACAAAAGGCAAAAGATGAAATAGAAGTCACACCATCAAAAGTCCTAAAATATGTTCGTGATCTGGATAAAAAAGAACCAAGCCAAAACGTATCGATGGGGTCAGACTCGATTGATTCATGTATTTGCGGTACCCACAGGGTAATTTCTAACTGCAGCCCATATTTGATTAAGGTTGACAGCACCCATTCTTCATAGAGATTCTGAACTTCCGCTATTGGCCGCTTAGCGACCTCTGAGCTTACTCGATGGCCTGGAAGCCTCTATAGCTTCTCTTCTGCGACCTTAGTGGACTATTTGAATAGGCCATTTTATCGGTAGAACTCCTCTCTTTCCGACGAAGGTAGAGGCTCTAGTCTATCACCCATCTTTAACGCAATAGCATCTGTCACTAGGCAAAAAGCAAGACCTAATGGAATGGTTCGCCCCGCTCCCTAAAACGGCCTCAAATGGGCCATGATGTCAGTGTCAATCCGACATCAAAACAGAAGCGAGGCAAACCATGAGCAAGCATAGCAAAAAAAGGCGAAGTGAAAGTGTTGGGAATTGATCTAGCTAAACAGAGTTTTCAATTGCACGGCGTAGATGAAGCCGGTCAGCCAGTATTGAAGAAGAAGCTGAGTCGAAAGCAGCTCAGCGCCTTTGTTGCAAATTTGCCGGAGTGCCTTATCGGGCTGGAAGCATGTGGAGGTGCCCACCACTGGGTGAGAGTATT
>MOXH01000104.1_pt1 | contig 13187 bp, 11 predicted proteins | sample 1471181 | NCBI WGS metagenome assembly MOXH01 (sample SAMN05806436, study PRJNA327811) | mollusc metagenome | isolation source: Phylotype A (SB4) bacterial symbionts from gill | host: Thyasira cf. gouldii | place: Canada: Bonne Bay, Newfoundland | collected 2010-05-07
GCGGTGGTTATATACTGCTAATTACAGCAGAATTATCGCTTTTGAGGGTTCCCTTCTCTTTATCTATAGCTGACTACACCATCGACAAAGGATCGGTCGATCTTCAGACGATTCAACGGAAAACGCTTCAAGTTCACCAGAGAGGAGTGTCCCGTACCAAAGTCATCAATGGCAAGACTGATCTCCATGGAGGCAAATGTTTCGAGGTTACTATGGGCGATTCCGCCTTCCTGTACCACCATGCTCTCTGTAATTTCGAACTCCAGCACGTCTCCTGCAAGTTCATGCTTTTTCAGGATTTTCTCCACCTGATCCACAAACTGAGGATTATTCAACTGACGGCTGGAGAGGTTGATGGCCATGTGTCCAAATTCAAGGCCAGCCACTAGCCAGAAGGCCGCTTGGCGACAAGCCTCATCCATAACCCAAAGGCCTAGCTGTTCGATCAAACCAGACATCTCGGCGACAGGAATAAACTGCGCCGGGTTGCGGTGTTCGGGGTCGGCTGTTGGCCAGCGAACAAGCGCCTCCAGTCCTACCAGAACACCGTCTAACAGTCGGAACTGAGGCTGGTACACAAGGGCCAGTTCCTGTGAAATGATGGCCTTTCGCAGTTGCGACTCCAGGGCCAAATAGGCCGCAGCATTGTTACCTAGATCTTCGGTGTAGAAGCTGTACTGGTTGCGTCCAGCCTCTTTGGCTACATACATCGCATTGTCAGCCTGCCTGAGCAGCGTATCCCCATCCTCGCTATTATCGGGGAATATAGTGATACCGATACTGGCCGTGACATCAAGTTCAAAGCAGTCAATATTCACAGGCTCTGCAAAGGCATTGAGTATGTGATCTGCAAGATGGCCGCAATGGTCGGTATTTTGAAGATCTTCGAGGATCAAAATATATTCATCACCACCTAAACGGGCTACTGTCTCTTCTGCTCGACATATTCGGAGCAGTCGTTGAGCAACTTCCTTCACCACGCAGTCCCCAACCGGGTGTCCCAGGCTGTCATTGATCTGCTTGAAGCGATCGAGGTCGAGTACGATAAGGGCACCGCGACTGCCCAGACGTTTGGCGCGTGCAATGGCCTGTACCAAACGCTCATGAAGCAGGGTGCGATTGGGTAGGCCGGTGAGGCCATCGTGTGTAGCCATATGTTCAAGCTCATCACGTGACCGGGATAGCTCGGTCACATCCCGTGCGAGAAAAACCACCGTTTTACGATTATTCACCTTCAAACCCGTAGGCATGATGCGACCTTCGAAGACTCGCTCACCCGCCGGTACATGGAGCTTGTACTCCATCAGATGCAGGGTGTTTTCTTTTAGTGCATGGTGTATAGCACCCATGAAAAGAGAGAGATTTTCACTTACGATTATCTCCGATAGAAGACGCCCCTTGAGGTCATCAACCGGCAGATAAAGGTGGCCCTTCTCACCCGCGATCACCTCGAGGTAGCGGCCATCTTCATCAAGCATGAAGACCAGGTCCGGCAGGGCGTTCAGCAGTGCCTGCAGGCGACCCTCGGTAGTGGCCTTCTGGCGTTGGAACATCGCCTGCATCTCATCGGAGGAGACCTGTAGAGAGCGCTCAAGCAGATAGCGGTCGTCATCGGACTGCTGATAGGTATTGGAGATCATCCGGATCAGATTATCCCACTGCGGCTCACTTGGTGGGGAGGTCTCATTCAGGCCGAGTTTGCGCAGTTGACGTGTTAGCAGACGATGCATCAACCGTTCTCCCAGATCAGGGACAGGGTCATGGTTTGATTGTGTAGGTCACAGCGACCGCTGGACAGGGGTGAGATCTCTCCATAGGAGTAGTAACCGATCAAACCTGCATCTGTCGGCAGACTCTCTCTGACCGCGTCGATCTCCTCTTCAACGCGAGGACCGAGTACCAGGCGTCGGCCAACGCAACTAATCGCTATGCATAATGCAGGGCCACCCTTATAGTCATCGAGGATGATGCTTTCTGAGGCGCTTGCGGCACCGTCGATCAAACGGTCGAAGTTAGCCCGCATTAATTTAACGAAACAACCTTCGGGTACATCTCCAGCAAAGGTGATAGATTGCCTCTGCTCATCGACTGCAAGAATGGTGCGTACCGTCAGTCCGTCTATACTTTCATCATTGCGGATGGCAAGGGGAAACAGCAGGCCGGTGGCAGGTAATTCATCGGCGCGATCTCCTAAATATTTTTTGTACACCTGGAGGGCCGGCTGACCATCCAGCGAATAGAGTACATTACCCTCGGCGCGTGTCACTTCACGCTCAGGCCCTAATAGATCCCAACCACCACGTGAACCATGGGCAACGCGTACACTGTCACCGTAGAGACCGACAGCGGTCACCTGACCTGTTAGCCTCTCTCCATCGTAGATAACCCAGGTCTTCTCAAAATGATCCCCATCACCCGCCAGGCCACCCGTGACAACCACCTTCGGGCAAGGTATTACTCAACGCTTTAACATAGGCTGAACCGTTGACCAGGAGACCGTCGGTCAATGTGAATACGGCGGTCAGGTCATCGGCGGTTAATTGCTCCGCCAGGAGACGCCCCGCTTCAGCAGATTCCTGTGCATCGGCAATAGGGACATGCACTAGCTTGAGGCGGGTGTCACTAAAACGTAATACTGCGAGAACGATAGTGTCATCGCTAAGATCCTCTTCATAGATTTCACCGGATGAGGAGCAGCCGATCAGGATAGAGTTGGGAAAACTGAGGTGTAGTTTTGATAGTTCAGATGACAAGGTCTCATCTGGGCGGGACGATGAAAAGATGATGAGCAGGGTGCGGGCTGAATCCATTTCGCTGTCCGGCAGCAGGTTCCAACCAGTATCTGCATTAAATCGATGTAGCAGCATCTCCATTCAAACAAATCCCTAACTGTCTCGTTCTAATCTCTACAGTCTGCCACTATAAAGATAGAAGATCCAACTCATAAAAGATAGAAGATCCAACCCATACTCCGCATCAACCGACGAAAGCAATCGACGCCGAACGAGCAGACGTAGCCCCGTTTCCTGATCCTCTCCTGAGCTTGCTGGATAACCTGATCACTCAAACCGGTGGCCTCGTAGAGATGCACTCCATCCCCGGTTTGAGCAAAAGCCCGTCGATCATCCTAGAATCCGCAGTTGGACGGTGTGAAGTGTGCGTTTGGGGTCGGGGTCGATTGATCCCGTCACAAATCCTCTACATATCGACTATATATACATATAGATAGAGTCACTCTGCGATAGAGAAGCTGTTTCCCTTTTTCCCTCTTTGTCATGGAGAGGGGGTGATAGTCGGTTGACTCTAGATGACCGACAAGGGAGCAGAAGAGATGAATGCTCAAACCGATGATCACCCCGATAGCAACGCCACACTGGGTCCTAGAGGATTTCTCAGACGCGGCCTAAGCCGAACGCTGGTCACCTGGTTCCTGCTACTCGCCCTTATTCCGCTGCTCGCGGTCAGTTTTATAAGCTACTATACCGCCCGCGACAGCCTGCGCGATGGTGCCTATCGCTCCCTGCAGGGGGTCATTGAGACCAAGACTGAATATCTCAATACCTTTTTCAATGACAAGCTAGCTGACCTGGCCTTTCAGGCCGGGGCTCAGAGTAATCACCAACTGCTGGCCAGCCTGCGGGCGGCCCAGCTCAGCAGCGGCCAGACGCTGGCTGATTTTGTCCGGGGTGAGCAGTGGCCGGCCATCGCCAAGGAGCAGGCCGGGGAGCTCAAGCGCTTCACTAAGGCCCACGGTTATTGGGACATCCTTCTGATCGATGTGGAGGGCAACATCCTCTTCACCATCGAACAGGAGGAGGATCTGGGTACCAACTTGTTCGAGCGCGACCATGCAGGCATGGCTGCCACCTCCCACAAGGCACTGGAGCAGGGTGCCCCAGTTTTCTCTGACCTCCATCAGCATCATCAGCAGGATGAGGTGGATATCGTCGGTTTTCTAGCGCGGGCAATGGTTGATGCGACAGGAAAAAAACTGGGCGTCATTGCCCTGCAGATCAACATGAACGAGATCAACCGGATCATGCAGGAGAGTGCTGGCCTGGGCGAGACGGGTGAGACCTACCTGATCGGCACCGACCTGCGGATGCGCTCCAACTCCCGTCTGGTAAAATACGCGACAGCGCTCGGCGCACCCCTCACGGGCGGGCAGACAGGGACTTGGTTGGAAGGAATCGGCAAAGCCGATGATACCACCGGTCATCAGCACAAGGTGACCATGGACTACACCAACTTCCGTGGTGAAGCGGTATTCGGCTCTTATGAGTCGATCGATGTGGGCGGGGTCCACCTCGGCGTCATCGCCGAAATAGAGCAGGTCGAGGCCCTGGCTCCTGCCACCAATCTGGGCCGCTTCGTAGCGCTGCTGCTCTCTCTGACCACACTCTGCGTAGTGATCACCGCCCTGGTCACGGCCGGGCGTATAGTGCGTCCCATACTGGCCCTTTCAGCAGGTGCCAGTCGCGTCAGCCGTGGCGACCTGGAGCAGGAGATCAAAGTCTCGGCCAAGAACGAAGTTGGCGACCTTGCCGACAGTTTCAACCTGATGACACGCAACCTGCGTGTATCCCGAGCCAAGACCGAGGCCCAGGACTGGCTCAAGAGCGGCCAGGCAGAGCTGAACGAGGCGATGCGTGGGGAGCAGGATATCGGCACCCTCGGCACTAACATCCTCTCCTTTCTCTGCGACTACCTGAATGCGCAGATCGGCGCCATCTACGTGGCCGGTGAAGATGGACATCTGAGGATGGTGGGCAGCTACGCTTACAACGAGCGCAAGAACCTCTCCAACGATTTCGTGCCGGGTGACGGTCTGGTGGGCCAGGCAGCGCTGGAGCACAAACCCATCATCCTTGACAACTGTCCCGAGGACTACATCACCATTCACTCAGGCTTGGGAGAGGCATCACCCCGCAACATCATGGTCCATCCAGTGATACTGGACGAGGTGACCAAGGGCGTAATCGAACTCGGCTCTTTCGAGCCTTTTACCCCGCAGCAGCGGGAGTTTCTCAATGAAGTAGCCCGCGCCATAGCCATCACCATCAACTCGGTGGAGGCCCGGGAGAAAACTGTCCGGCTGCTACAGGAGACCCAGCGCCAGTCCGAGGAGTTGCAGGCGCAACAGGAGGAGCTCAAGGCTGCCAACGAGGAGCTGCAATCCCAACAAGAGGAGCTCAAATCCTCTAACGAGGAGTTGCAGTCCCAGCAGGAGGAACTGCGTACCGCCAACGAAGAGCTGGAGGAGCAGGCCAAGCGACTGCGCGCCTCCGAAGAGAGCCTGAAGACCCAACAGGAGGAGACCGAGGTCGCCAACGAAGAGCTTAACCAGAAGAACCAGCTGCTGGAGCAGCAGACCCGCGAAGTGGAGCAGGCGCGTCAGAATATCGAGGAGAAGGCCGAAGAACTGGCCCAAGCGAGCAAGTACAAATCTCAGTTCCTCGCCAACATGTCCCACGAGCTGCGCTCGCCGCTTAATAGTCTACTGCTACTGGCCGAGTCCCTGCATCAGAACAAAGAAGCCAATCTCAACGACGACCAGGTGGAGGCCGCAGGCATCATCTACGACAGCGGTTACGATCTGCTCTCATTGATCAACGAAATCCTCGACCTCTCCAAGATCGAGGCGGGTCGCATGGAGCTCCACCTGGAGACGATACCACTCACCGAGCTGGCCGACAGTGTCAGCAACTCCTTCAAGCACATGGCCAAAGAGAAGGGGGTGGCATTTGAGGCCGAGGTGGGGACATCAGCCCCGGTCGAGGTGGTCACTGATCGGCAACGTTTCGAGCAGGTAGTCACCAACCTGGTCTCCAATGCAGTCAAGTTTACTGAAGAGGGTAAGGTGAAAGTTATCTTCGGTCTGCCGGAGACGGGAGTTAATTACCGTTCCGACACCCTTGTCGAGGGAGAGGTGCTGGCTATCTCGGTGGTGGATACGGGCATAGGTCTGGCCAAAGATAAACACAAGATCATCTTCGAGGCGTTCCAGCAGGCCGACGGTGGCACCGCCCGGCGCTATGGAGGGACCGGTCTCGGACTCTCCATCGCGCGTGAGCTCGCCCGTCTGCTGGGTGGTGAGATCCAGTTCGAGAGCGAACTGGGCAAGGGCTCCACCTTCACCCTCTACATCCCTCTGAACAAGCATCTCGCTGAACAGGCCCCTGCCAAACGGCCAGCAGAGACCAGTAAACCCCAGGTTGCATCAAGACTGGCAGAGGAGCCGGCAACACCTGTACCACTCCCCTTCGAGGATGACCGGGGTGACCTGAATGAGGGTGACCGGGTGCTGTTGGTGATTGAGGATGACCCCAAATTCGCCAAGATCCTCTGCCAGCACGCCAGGGAGCGGCAGTTCCGCTGTGTGGTCGCCCTCAACGGCGAAGATGGGCTGGAACTGGCCTTGCAGCTAAAACCTGCGGCTATCACCCTCGACCTGAAGCTGCCGGGAGTGAGTGGCTGGAATGTGCTCGGCACCCTCAAGGAGAACCCCGATACCCGCCATATCCCCGTACACATCATCTCGGCACTGAGCGCCGATCCCGAGGAGGCCCGCCACGGTGCCATCGGCCACCTGACCAAGCCGGTCAGCCAGAGCGACCTGACCTCGGTCTTTCAGCGTATCGAGGAGATCTCCAGCAGAAAACTCAAACGACTGCTGGTGGTAGAGGACGATGCCACCGACCGCAAGGCTATTGTGGCGCTGCTGGCCGACAGCAACATCGTCATCGACGAGGTGGAGACCGGCAAGGCGGCGCTGGAGGCGCTGGGAGGTGAAACCTATGACTGCGTCATTCTCGACCTGATGTTGAAGGATATGAATGGCGACGAGCTGCTTGAGACCCTGCAGAAGGAGGGAGAGGTGGAGATTCCGCCGGTGGTGATCTACACGGCACGGGATCTGACCCACGACGAGGAGATGCGGCTACGCGAACTCCACGCCAGCACCATCGTACTCAAGGATGTGCGCTCCCAGGAGCGGCTGCTGGACGAGGTCTCCCTCTTCCTGCACAGCGTGGTCAAAGAGATGCCGCCAGGGAAACAGCGCATCATCAGTGACCTGCATGACACCGATGCCATGCTCCACGGCAGAAAGGTGATGGTGGTGGACGATGATATGCGTACCATGTTCGCCCTCACCCGTTTCCTGCAGGAGCACGGGATCAAGACACTGAAGGCAGAAAACGGTATCAAGGCGTTGCAGTTGGTTGAACAGAACCCCGATATCGAGCTGGTGCTGATGGATATCATGATGCCGGAGATGGATGGCTTCGAGACCATTGAGCATATCCGAGCACAGAGTGCCTTCAAACAACTACCGATCATCGCCCTCACCGCCAAGGCGATGAAAGAGGATCGGGATCGCTGCCTCAAGGTGGGTGCCAGCGACTACCTCTCCAAACCGGTGCAGCAGGATCGGTTGCTCTCAATGATGCGTGTCTGGCTCTACAGGTAACTTTGGAGGCCAATATGAATAACGTCGATATCGAGCGGATTGAGATCGACCTGCTCCTCGAAGCGCTATTCCAGGCCCATGGTTACGACTTTCGCTCATACGCCAGGCGTCGGTGGCGCGCCGGTTACAGAACTTTCTCTCCCTCACCGGGCATGGGCATATATCAGAACTCATACCCCCAAGCGCTCCATGACAGGGCCTTCTTCTCCCGGCTGGTGCAGCACTTCTCCATCGCGGTCACCGAGATGTTCCGTGACCCCTTCGTCTACCGTACCCTTCGCGAGCAGGTGATACCCCGCCTGCACAGCTATCCCCACGCCAAAATCTGGTGCGCTGGCTGTGCCACCGGTGAAGAGGTCTACTCTCTGGCCATCCTGTTGAAGGAGGAGGAGTTGCTGGAACGGACCACCCTCTACGCCACCGATTTCAACGAAGATGCGTTGGAGCAGGCAGGTCAGGGAATCTTTCCACTCAGCCGTATGAAACTCTATACCGCCAACTACCAGAAGGCTGGCGGAAAAAACTCCTTCTCAGACTACTACCGTGCCGATTATAACTCAGCGGTGATGAATGATGCGCTAAAGAGACAGATCACCTTCGCCAGCCACAACCTCACCGCAGACGGCGTATTCGGTGAAATGCAGTTGGTAATCTGCCGCAACGTGCTGATCTATTTCAACCAGGAGCTGCAGAACCGAGCCCTGAAACTCTTCACCGACAGTCTGGTACATGGCGGTTTTCTCTGTCTCGGTACCGCCGAATCACTCGCCTTCTCGGCTGTCGCGGAAAACTACAAGGAGGTCGACAAGGAGGCCAGACTCTACAAGCGAATATGAATTATGCGGGATAACGGCTACAAAGCGATCGTCATCGGTGCCTCAGCCGGGGGCATGGCGGCAATTACCTCCGTGTTGAAGCCCCTGCCGTGTAACTACGGCATACCCATCCTGATGGTCCAGCACCTCCACCACTCGGACCGGGGCGGTTTTGCCCAGACCATTGACACCAAGCTGGCATTGAGTGTCTGCCAGGCAGCGGACAAAGAACAGCTGTTGGCGGGACACGTCTACTTCGCCCCCGCCAACTACCACATGCTGGTGGAACATGAAGAGACCCTGGCACTAAGCGTGGATGAACTGGTGAACTGGTCTCGACCCTCCATTGACGTACTGTTCGAGAGTGCCGCCCGAATCTGGAAGCAACACCTGGTTGGCATCATCCTGACCGGGGCCAATGAGGATGGCGCACAGGGTCTCCAGCGCATCGCCCAGCAGGGCGGATTGACCATCGTGCAGAATCCCGAGAGCGCCGAAAGCCCCGAGATGCCCAGCGCCGCCATGAAGAGGGCGAGGATCGACCACCTATTGCTGCCGAATGAAATTGGTACTCTGTTGCAAGGCCTGGAGCCCTTCCAGAAAGCAGCTGCCGAGAAGGCCAACGGCCCATATCTGGGAGGCTGGCAATGAACAGTGTGCAACAGATACTCATCGTCGATGACCGGCTAGCCAATCTAGTGGCGCTGGAACAGACCCTAGAGGGAGTGAACGCTCAGGTGGTGAGGGCCAACGGTGGTGACGAGGCGCTACGTGCCACCCTCGATCATGACTTCGCACTGGCTATTCTCGATGTCAACATGCCAGGTATGGATGGCTACGAACTGGCCGACCTGCTCCACGGAGATGAGCGCACCCACTACCTGCCCATCATCTTCCTCACGGCGGTGCGTATGGAGGATCAGGATGTCTTCAAGGGCTACGAGTCCGGCGCGTGGACTACATCGTCAAACCCTACTCCCCGGCCATCATGATCAGCAAGGTAGAGGTGTTTCTGTTACTTGATCAGCAGCGCAGGCAGCTGCGTCTGCAACAGAAACAGCTGGAGGCGGCCAACAGAGAGCTGGAGACCTTTACCTACTCAGTCTCCCACGACCTGCGCGCACCTCTGCGGGCACTCGATGGTTTCAGCCAGGCACTGGTGGAGGAGTATGCTGACCAGATACAGGGCGACGGCCAGACCTACCTGAGGTATCTGCAGGAGTCGTCACGGGAGATGACCGCTCTGATCGAAGACATGCTGCGCCTGTCACGCGCCACCCGTGGCAAGATGAAGATCCAGGCGATCAACCTTTCAACGATGGCGGAGAAGATCACAGAGGGCTATCGCAGGAGCCAGCCAGATCGTACGGTGACCATGGTGGTGCCCCCCAACATTATCACCAACGCCGATTACGGCCTGATGCTCAGCACACTGGATAACCTGCTCAGCAACGCTTGGAAATTCACCGCAAACCGCAACCAGGCAGTAATTGAGTTTGGTAAGATCAACGAGTTGGGCCAGTGGGCCTATTATGTGCGCGACAACGGTGTCGGCTTCGATATGCATTATGCCGACAAGCTCTTCACCCCCTTCGAGCGACTGCATCGCCAGGATGAGTTTTCCGGCACCGGCATCGGCCTGGCCACCGTGCAGCGCATCATCCACCGTCATGGCGGCGAGGTGTGGGGCAAAAGCGAACCCGACAAAGGTGCAACCTTCTTCTTCACCCTTAATGCAGTAGCAGATCCTCCTGAACTCACCGAGCCCACCCCGCTCGATAAACCGGAGACGAGCCCATGAGCAGCACCCAGAAGATCCTTATCGTAGACGACAAGCGAGCCAACCTGGTAGCTCTGGGCCAGACGCTTAAAGAGCTGGATGCCGAAGTGGTATGGGCATTGAACGGTGAAGAGGCGTTACGCGCCACCCTTAATCATGACTTTGCCCTAACCATACTAGATGTCAACATGCCGGAAATGGATGGCTTTGAACTGGCCGATATCCTACGTGGGGATGAGCGCACCCGCTATCTGCCCATCATCTACCTCACCGCCCAGCGTATGGATGAGTTCGATATCAGCCGGGGCTATGAAGCGGGAGCCGTGGACTACATCGTCAAGCCCTACGATAGGACGGCGATGCTCAGCAAGGTGCGTATTTTTCTCGAACTAGACCGCCAGAGGCGACTACTGCAGAAGCAGCTTAAGGCGGCCAACCAAGAGATGGAGGCCTTCACCTACTCCGTCTCCCATGACCTGCGCGCACCACTGCGGGCGCTCAGCGGTTTCAGCACTATACTTGTAGATGAGTATGGCGAGTTATTGGGTAAGGAGGGTCTCGAGTACCTTCATTACCTACAGGAGTCAGTGCGGGATATGTCCACCTTGATCGACGACCTGTTGCGCCTCTCCCGCTCCACCCGGGGGGAGATACACATCAAGTCGATCAATCTCTCCTTCATGGTGACACAAATGCTAAAAGATCTGCACAAAGAGGAGCCAGAGCGCCAGGTGGAGTTTGTAGTGGAACCAGAGATATACGCAGAAGCGGACTCCGGCCTGATGCAGCGTGCACTGGAGAATATACTCGGTAACGCCTGGAAATTCACCCGCGACCGTAGCGAGGTACTGGTAGCGTTTGGTAAGAGCAGACAGGATGAGGATGGCAGGCAAGTTTACTTCGTGCGAGACAATGGTGCAGGGTTCAATATGGACTATGCGGAAAAGCTGTTTAAGCCCTTTGAGCGCCTGCACCGTCAGGACGAGTTTTCCGGCACCGGTATCGGTCTGGCCACTGTGCAGCGCATCATCCGCCGCCATGGTGGAGAGATCTGGGGCGAGAGTGAGCCCGACAAGGGAGCCACCTTTTTCTTTCATCTAGGACGAGGGTGTAACTGATGAAATCTAAAATCATACTGTTGGTTGAGGACAACCCGAAGGACGAACTGCTGACCAAACGTGCCTTGTCACGGGGACTGCATCTGGAGGATATCGTCGTCGCCCACGACGGACAGGAGGCGATCGATCTGCTGTTTGGTGCCAATCATCTGGAGTCTCTGATGCCAGCGGTGGTGCTGCTCGACCTGCGCCTGCCCAAGTTAGACGGCCATGAGGTGCTGCGACGTATTCGCCACGATAAGCGTACCCGTTTGCTGCCGGTGGTCATACTCACATCTTCCGATGAACAGAGCGATATCCTGCGTGGCTACGATGAGGGTGCCAACAGTTATGTGCGCAAGCCGGTGGAGACCGAGGCCTTTAGCGAGGCGGTGAAAAATCTCGGACTCTTCTGGCTACTCACCAACGTCCCACCCGGCAATATGAAGAGCCGTTATGAACAATGACCTGCGGATACTAATCATTGATGACAGCGAACGGGACGCTGTATTGTTGGAGCACATCCTAAAGCAGTCATGGCCCGGCATATACAGCCGTCGTGTGGAGACCCTGGAGGAGATGCAGGCAGCCCTTGATGAGTCAGAGTGGGATCTGCTCCTTTCAGACGAGGTGATGCCCCACTTTGATGCCAAGGGGGCGCTCAGTGTGTTGCACCAGAATAACAAAGACATCCCCTTTATCGTCTGTTCCGGCGTAATGATTTTGGAAGAGGCCGTTGAGCTGTTAAGGGGAGGTGCTGCGGACTTTGTGCGCAAGGATGACTTGGCCCGACTGGAACCCGCCGTAGAGCGTGAACTCGAACAGGCGGAGAACCGGCGCAGCCGTCACCAGGCCGAACTGGCACTCAAGCGCAGCGAGTCCTTCAACCGTGGCATCATCGACAGCAGCCGTGACTGCATCATGATTCTCGACCTGGAGGGGCGACTGGAATATATGAGCCCAGCTGGCCAGGAGCTACTGGAGATCGATAGCATCGGAGAATACCTTCAGTCACCTTGGGTGGATTTATGGCAGGGGCAGTACCGATCCCTGGCCGAGCGAGCCCTTGCCGCTTCACTGGAGAACAATGTCGGGAATTTCCAGGGACACACACTGACCCCCGCCGGTACCGATAAATGGTGGGATGTAATTATTACCCCTATCCTGGATTCCCATGGCCATCCTGAAAAACTGCTCGCTGTCTCCCGCGATATCACCCAGTCAAAGTTGATAGAGAAGGAGCGACAGCGACAGGACAAACGGCTGCTGGATGCGCTACTGCAGACCATTGCCGTCATCGGCCGTACCATTGAGAGGCGAGACCCCTACACCGCAGGCCATCAGCAGCGGGTGACCGTTATTGCGCTGGCCATCGCCGAAAAAATTGGCTTACCGGAAGAGAAGATGCTTGGCCTCAAGCTCGGCTCACTGATCCATGACATCGGCAAGATCGCCGTTCCTGCCGAGATCCTGGTGCGTCCGGGAAAACTCACCGAATCAGAATTTTCCATCATTCAAGAGCATTGCCAAACAGGTTACGAAATTATCCAATCAGTGAATTTTCCCTGGCCGGTGGCTGATCAAATTCATCATCATCACGAACGTCTGGATGGTTCCGGTTATCCTCAGGGTCTGAAGGGCGACGAGATCGGTATCGAGGCACGTATACTTGCCGTGGCCGACATCGTTGAGGCGATGAGTTCCCACCGCCCCTATCGGCCCGCAGTAGGCGTTGATGAGGCCCGCAAAGTGATTCTGTCCCAACGAGGGACCAAACTGGATCCGCAAGTGGTCGATGCCTGTGTCACCATTATTGACGAAGGATTGGAACTACCCACGTTAGACGAAAGCATCAGTTTTCTGAATACGCATCCTGAAAAATAGCTATCCTGGTGGCCACTATTCAGTGGCCCCTGTTACGAGGCTATTTTTACCAAGGGTCGTTAACTCCCTCTCCCTTATAGGGAGAGGGAATGTTCTATTGCAGTACGTCATGTTGCTGTTGATATATGCGCCCTAAAAAA
>MOXH01000105.1_pt1 | contig 13103 bp, 16 predicted proteins | sample 1471181 | NCBI WGS metagenome assembly MOXH01 (sample SAMN05806436, study PRJNA327811) | mollusc metagenome | isolation source: Phylotype A (SB4) bacterial symbionts from gill | host: Thyasira cf. gouldii | place: Canada: Bonne Bay, Newfoundland | collected 2010-05-07
CTCTTTAGTGTCAAGAACTATGTGATAGAACTGCTGTATAAGTGGCTCAATCGCCGAAAGTGGCCGAAAGAGTTGCACGTGGGAAAGACTCAAAACCATCATCAGTTTTAATCCACTGCCACTGCCACTGCCACTGCCACTGCCACTGCCACTGCCTGTGTGCTGTGCAAGGCCTGCAAAGGCTCGGGTATGGTGGTAGAGTAGATTCATGAAGTCTTTGCTGACTACGAAAGCGAGTACGACCGAGGAGCCCCGTGAGGGAAAACTTCATGCGGGAATCTGTGCGGGGGACGCTGAGTAATCAGTGTTCCTACCGCGTCTGTATAAAAAAGGAGCACAGTTGGAATGATTAAAGGAAGCTGTTTATGTGGGAATGTCACATATTCAATAAGCGGTAATGTTGGTGATATAACGCATTGTCACTGCACAACATGCCGTAAAGCACATGGTACGGCTTTCTCTTCAGTTGCCGCTGTACAAATAGATGACTTCGAACTCACCAGTGGAAATGAATTAATAAAATGTTATCCCTCGTCACCAGACAAGAAGCGGTGCTTCTGTTCAAACTGTGGATCGCATATTTATGCACACAGAGAGGGACAATCACATTATATACTGCGCTTGGGCACATTAGATGATGACCCTGGTTCAAGACCAATAAATCACATTTGGGTAAGTGAAAAAGCATCATGGTATGAACCAGAAACCGATTGTTCTTTACCTATGTTTCAAGAATGGGCAGATGATCGTTAATCAAATAATACACACCAAAGTGGTGCTAGATCATAAACGCGCCTCACAATTGTGCTGGGCGTTATGTTTCGAATAGTAGTTGCATATGCAATTACATTGAGCTAACCTTATCCGCATGTTCGAAGAATGCCTGTATTTCAACAGTAATGCTTTGGCACGCTCGGTAAGCCGCATTTGGGCCGAGGCGTACAAACCATTTAATTTATCACCGCCTCATGCCTTTATGCTGCGTATCGTTCTCGCCAAGCCAGGTCTGATGCCACGTGAATTAGCTAAGGAGCTTAGTCTTTCCCGCTCTACGGTTACCCGTTTTCTGGATAGTTTAGAAAAACATGATTTTTTGGTGCGGAAAATGACAACTCAGGATGGAAGAGAAGTTCAAATTTATCCGACAAAAGCAGCTGTAGAAATTCACGAGAAATTAGATCAAACAGGCAGAAACTTGACCAAACTTATGGGAAAAATCATCGGGCAAGATGATCTTTCTCAAACTGTTACCAATCTACGGAAAATAAAAAATATTTTAGAAACAAACTAATTTTTTCACCACGGTAGTTGCGTATACAATTACCGGTGTATTTTAGCTTATAAAGTAGGAGATCAAAGATGCCATACATAAACATACGCCTTGGTGCTACATTGGATAGCGCACAAAGAGATCAGCTTTATCAAAAAACAACCTTTTTCATGAATACAATCATGGGCAAACGCCGTGAAGTCACAGTTGTACATATACAAGAGGATGACCCACAGCAATGGGCAACTAACGCTATAACCCTAAATATAGAAGACCCAACTGGTGCATATGTAGACATTAAGGTTACCGAAGGAACCAACACCTCAGAAGAAAAAGCCGAAATGCTTTCTCAAACAGTAAAAATGCTGCAAGATGTAGTCGGCACGATACAGGAGGCTTGCTATGTAGTCATTGATGACATACCCGCAAACTCATGGGGGTATAATGGTAAAACTCAGGCAGTACGTGCCGCTTCGAAACCAGGAAAAGTTATAACATAACAAAGCCTCACAGCGGACATAGTCGCTAACGCGCCTGCTCCGGTGAATACAACCTTATGTGTAAAAAGGAACATTAGTCTTGGCAGAAATTAATCAACTTATCCTGTTGGCTGAATATAATCAGTTAATGAATGAGCGGCAATATGCAGCAGCAGCCAATCTATCCAAGGATGAACTTGGTGAAGATAAGGGGACATTTTTTAAGTCTGTGCTGGGGACTCTCAACCATATATTGGTTGGCGATATTATTTGGCTTAAGCGATTTGCAGAGCATCCTTCAAGTATTAAATCGTTGTCATATATCCGTGAAATGGACAAGCCAAGTAAATTGAGCTCAATATTGTTCACGGAATTGGACGGCTTAAAAGAAGAGCGAGAAAAAATTGATGAGGTTATCCTTAATTGGATTAGAAGTTTAAGCGAAGATGATTTAAATAGGTGTATTTCATACAAAAATATGGCAGGCAGCTCTTTTAGCAAGTCTTTTGTTAGCTTGATTCATCATTTGTTTCTTCATCAAGTTCACCATCGAGGCCAGGTAACAACTCTACTTTCACAATACGGTGTAGAGTTTGGTGAAACAGATCTTATTGAAATTATCAATGAATGCATCACACAACAAGGCGCTCCACCTGACCTGTAAATGCGGCATTTTACTTCGCTGCACTCTGCATTTACCGTCAGCTGAGCTTGAACGTTATAAGGCATAGGAGAATCAATTGATTTTAGAAGTAGCGATGCTTGATGTTAAACCTGGTCAAGAGGCAGATTTTGAAATTGCTTTTGAGAAAGCACAAAAAATCATTTCCAGCATGAACGGATATCTTTCACATCAATTGCAAAAATGCATAGAAAATCCCAATAGAATATATTTTATTAATTAATTGGCGAACTTTAGAAAGATCACACTCAGGGATTCCGAGAATCAGACGAATACCAGGAATGGCGGGCAATATTGCATCATTTTTATGATCCATTCCGACTGTAGAGCACTATGAGAAGATATTTGAAAATGCCTTATAACAAGCGCATACAGACAGATCCCCAAACCGCTATGATCTAGCACCACTTAGATGGATAGTTTACTAAGATGCAACTCACACCTCCACTACCACAGCTGCATGATCGATGGCCTCTTTGCTCAAACAGAGGAGGGAGTGCAATTCTATGAAGCCACTGGGTTGAGTGATGAAGTAATCCATCGAGCCCAGAAAAAGATCAGAAAACGGGTACTGAGCCTGTTTGTTCGGCGTGGACTGCTCTCATCAGATGAGGCGCAACAGATGCAAACATGGCAGAACGGAGGTGGCTTTTCACTGAATGCAGAGGTAAGGATCGAAGGGGAAGAGCGGCAAGGGCTGGAGCGGCTTTTTCGTTACTGTGCCCGACCGATATTTTCCGGTGAGCGACTTTGTTGGCAAGATAAGGATGAGATGCTTATCTACCGCCTACGAAGCCCCCGGCATGATGGCCAGACCTTGGTGCGGCTGACTCCAGCGGAGTTTCTAGACCGGGTAGCCACCCTGATGCCACCACCCCGGCGGCATCGCCACCGCTACCATGGGGTATTGGCACCCAATGCACTGCTGCGAGAGCAGGTGACAAGCAGGGCAGGGCTGCCGGTCACCAGCGAAAGCGTAGTGAGTGCGGATAAGCCAAAAACAGGGGAGAGTGAAGAGCCGGCAGCCGGCTGCCCTTTTGCGTCGATCTGGGCCATGCTGCTTGCCAGGATCTATGAGATCAATCCGCTGGTCTGCCCAAGGTGCGGCGGGGAGATGAGGATTATTGCTTTGACGTAGGGATGTACTAATGCTGAGGGAGGCATGAGAGGGATGTAGGTAGTAGAGTAACGCAGGAGCAGTTACCGAGGATGCCGGGAGCAGCCATTACCGAGCGTGAGCCCGTAGGACGTATCCTGCGGCATATCGGCGAGCCGGATAGTGCGCCGGAGATCTCACCTGCCCGCGGCCCACCTGATTTTTTCCTAGAGCTGGATCAGAGTCAGGCGTGGTCTGATGATGAAGTCGATCCTGCACCGGAATTCGAGTATGACCAGACGGTGGGCTGGTAGCACGCTCTCCGTGCAAAGAACACAGGTACCTCTTTACCTGTCACGGCGAATTCGTTCTACCAATCCCAACCAGTCATGGCAAAGGATTAACCCACAAGCTGGACAAACCCCAAGGCAGCGCGTATAGTCGAAATCTCTAGGTTGAGATAAAACTATGTGGTTAGAATATCTATCAGTCAGGCCCATCGCCCAGCATGAAGAGGTCAAATACCAGCGATTAATGGAATCGCACCATTACCTGGGAGCCATACCCAGAATTGGTGAGACTCTCTGGTACGCAGGTATCCTTGAAGGCAAATGGGTCGCACTGATCAGTTTTTCGGCCGCTGCGTTAAAATGTATTGCCCGGGACCGCTGGATAGGCTGGAGTTACCGCCACCAGACAGGACGTTTAAAGTTGATTGCTAACAACAGTCGCTTCCTCATTCTACCGGGATTCCATAACAAAAACTTGGGTTCACGCCTGCTGTCATTATGCCTGAAGCGCTTATCGGGTGACTGGAGAGAGAAATACGGCCACCCCGTCCTTCTGGTAGAAACTTTTGTTGATCCAAAGCGCTTTCACGGAGGCGTTTACCGAGCCAGCAACTGGCAAGCAGTAGGGTATACCCAAGGATACCGGCGGATAACAGGGGGTTATTCATCTCAAACGGCGCACAAAAAAATAGTGTTCGTTAGGACGCTTCACCGGCGGGCGCAAAGCATTTTATCTCGACCCGAATTAAGCAGGTACTGTCATTTAGGCGAGGTAAAAATGAAAATCACCGCAGCGCAAATGCGCTCACTCCCCGACTTCTTCAGGGAGATAGAAGATCCGCGTCGGGCGCAGGGATTACGCCATCGACTATCCACCGTGCTTGGCATTTCTGCAGGCGCCGTACTTTGCGGCATGAGAAGCTATGAATCCATATCCGACTGGGCAGAGAGTTTGACGCAGAAATCCAGAGAGCATTTCTATTGCCGTTATACCAAGGGCCGTTACGAAGTACCGAGTCTCAGTATTATCAGGGATGTGCTGGTGCGAGTTAATCCGGAGGAACTAGATGCTGCATTCCGCCGCTGGAACGATACTTACGCGCAACAAGATACCTCTTTGGCGATTGACGGCAAAGTGATGTGTAACGCCGTTGACGGCACAGGACATCAAACACAGATCATGAGTGCTGTGGGGCATGATACCGGCATTTGTTACACCCAAAAAAGTCGGTACCTTGCCCGTCGGCAACGGCTCAGACAAGGTCAAACAGACGAATGAAATAAAGTTCGCGCCTCTATTACTGGATGAACTGCCCATCAAAGGGAAAGACATCACCAGCGATGCGCTACATACGCAAAAAGAGTTTGCCAACTATTTAGTTGAAGAGAGAAAAGCGCATTACTACTTCTGTGTCAAAGGAAACCAGCCCACCCTGCTGACCGACATTGACTATTATTTTGCCAAGGACTCAAGACCAGCTGACCATGAAGACAGCATCTCGATCGCACATGGCAGGATTGAAGTCAGAAGAATATGGACGATAACGACACTGAACGACTACTTGACGTTCCCGCATGTTGCGCAGGTTTATAAAATTGAAAGGCAAAGCACGGACAAAAAAAGTGGCGAGACATCCATTGAGATCGCCTATGGTATAACCAGCAGAAGCGGTACGGAAGCCGATCCTAAAACCATTTTGCACAAGGTTCGTGGTCACTGGGGTGTTGAGGTGTGCCATTACATCATTGACTGGATTTACGATGAAGATCGTTCAACCATCCGTACGGGGCATGGACCTGAAAATATGACCCGACTTAGGCGCTTTGCTATTGGCTTGATTAAATCCAAAGCCAACAAGAAGATATCAAAGAAAATGAGGCAGTTAAATAAGGATACAAGGGCGGTATTGAGTTATTTGAAGATTATTACGAACGTCAAAAAACCTTGTGCAGCTTGATGTCTCGCGTTAGAATAAATTCGCCGTGCTTTACCTGTATAGGGGCACTTGTGGCTTTTATTCGATTTGACGGAATTTAGGTGTAGATTTCCACCGTTGTACCGGCAAAGGGCAAGGAAAAGTGCTTTGTGCTCGCTAAAATCTATGTGGAGATGACACGATAGATTGCCAAGCATAGCGAAATTGGTTGATTTTATGGGTTGAAATTCCTATCCTTCGTTCTCGTCGCTTGTCAAAAGCAAATGCCTAACCCTATCCCTCAAGTTCCAATCCCTTTTAGGAGTGTTTTTTGGACAAGTTCAGCCGTTTTAGCAGCCAGTGCAGAGGTAATGGCAGTGCCCGGAAAGATTTTTCTGCTGCACTGATCGACAATACAGCCGCCAGCAACACAGGCACTATCAAGAGATTGGCACCGGCAGTACTGATTCTTCTCGTATTTGGAATTATCGGACCTTTATGGGCTGCACCGGGATCGGCAGTGACCGGGTTGCAGCCGCTTAAGCGGACATCTATAAAGGTTCAACTGCTCCAGGCCCGATCACTATTATCATCAGCAGAGAGCACCAACCCTTTCGATTACAAAGAAGTTAAAGAGGACATTGAGGCTGCCCAGGCTGGCACCAGCTCCCCTGTGACTCTCATTGTCTACGACCCCAATAGCTTTATGGTCGGTCCCTCTATCATTAGCTTACCCCCTGCGGTATTCAATATCGATCCCACGGGTTATGCTGCCAATAGTCTGATACTGAACGAGAATACGTACATTGATGCCACGGCAACAGCCCTTAAGGCTCAGTCTGTTGCTACGGGCTCAGCCCAGTTCATGGCTGGACCCGCCTGGAGTATCACAGGATCAAGTAACGGCACCACTGTCAGCGACGCCATCTCACCAAGCTCTATGTGCGCCGCAACAGTGGCGGAAACTACTATAAGATCCTGGTCAGCTTTACCACCTTCCCAGCTAGTTCGGTTATCCAGATATCAGCCCTATCAGGGTTCAATTGTGGTTCATCCATGGTGGGGTGTTAGTAATGAATAAAATTCTATGGTTAAGCCTGTTGCTGATAGTTTCTGCGGCAAGCTCGGCAGGACAGTTTCGTCAGATTTTGCCGATTGTCACTCCAGAACAGATGGGGGATGAGGAACGCTTCAATCTGCTTCGCTATTCCCTGCTCCCAATTTTTGATCGCAACAATATCACCGAAGCAGTTCACCAGATCGCGGTGGCCTGGGGTACGGGTGAACTGGGGGATTGGTTGAGTAACAACTTCTTAAACCGGCAGCGACTGCTCTCAACCTTGACCCTGGATGTACCCCGTGATGCGCGTATACGAATTTTGGGTATACGAGGTCAACGAGTAACCTCACAGCAGGTAAAGCCCAGTGACAAAGGTATTTTGCGTACAACCGTCGCCATTGCTCTGGTGCAAACACAAATTGAGTTTACCGACCCAAGCCAAGGGTTTCAGCGTCTGACAGCTGATGTAGAGCTGGCGCTACAGTTTGAGGAGCGGTTTGAATGAGGTTGCGCAAAAATGTTGCAGTCGTCTGCCTGACACTGGTGTTGCCTGCTTTGGCATCGGGAGAGGCAGCGCAAACCCATATAAGTGGTTCCAATACCCTGCGTTTGGATCATTACGGTGCGGGGGGTGACCCGGCGGTTTCATCCTATGTAAATACCGGATACCACTGGTACGATGACCTGGATCTCACGGCCAGCCATTACGAATCTGATTTCAATAAGTTTGAATTCCGTCTGAACGCCACCAACAATCAGTCGGCCTATCACGCTCCCGATCTCGGCACCACAGTCAATAGCGGCTCTATTCAATGGGAGCGAGGTGATACCGCCATACCCTTTCGTGCTCAGGCGGGTGATTATTTTGCTTACCTGTCACCCCGTACCCTGCAACGCAACCTGAAAGGAGCTATGTTAGAGATCCAGCCTGAAACAAAGGGGGAGGTGAACCACTCGCTGCAACTCTTCGGTGGACGTTCTGCTTCCGACTACCGCGACATTGATTTGGACAATGATGACTTTTACGGTCTGTCATGGGTGATTGAAGGGACAGAGGCCGGAGACTTCTCAGTCATTGCTGTACGGTTGGACAGCGATGGAGCAACCAGTTTCACCCCTCGCCAAGGAGTCTACAGCCTTGCTTGGTCAAAGGAACTTCAACTGACCTCGCAAAACCTGAAGTTTGAGGCTGAAATAGCAAAATCAAATAGCGACATCTGGAATGACACCGATGGTCAATACAATCCCGAGGCCGGCTTTGGTTATTTTACCGGCATCACCGGGCAATTGAATGAAACACAGTTCAGCTATGGCTTGACCCATGAACGCTACAGCGAGCATTTCAGACCGGCGGGAGGATCGGTCAGTAGCAATCAGGCGCAGCAGAATACCTTCGTCAACTGGGGGCGAGACAGCGGGGAGCAATACGACCTCCGATTCAATCGCATGGTGTCTGAGCTGGAGTCCAGTAATCCGACTACTACACTGTTGTGGCAGGGCTCTTACAGCCAGCCGTTGGAGGTCGTGGCGACCGGCGCAAATCTCTCCCTCAACTTTACCCATCAAACATACGGTGATCAGGATCAGACCTACGATGAGCGAAGCATAGACGGGGAGCGTGGGGCTGAGTCTGCCGCTATCAGATCTGTTGTCCGCCCGCGGCGAGCTTGGCAAGCGCAAAACAAGTGACCGCATCACCAACGACGAATCCTCCGTGCGTCATGCAACTCTGGGGTTTGACTGGAGTCTCGCCTTCGGTAGTTTTCAGGGCAGTGTGAGCCCAGGCATCACAATGCGGCGCAACGACAGAAACGGTGATCGAAGTGATGATTATAATGGGTCGCTCGTACTCAACTTAAGCAGTGCCAGACACTCTATCTACCTTAGCTACAACGGCGCTCGCCAGCAGGGCAGGTATGTGGGCTCCATGGATATGGAGGATGATCGTTTCGGCCTGGAATACGGCTACCAAAAAGATGAGCACCAATTGGGCCTCTCGGCAGAGTATGGTGAGCGCAGACCTACACCGGGGCTTGAGAGCTATGACTCCAGGGTTGGCCTGTTCTGGACCTGGAATTTTGATAGCAGCAACGATGATAGAAGTGGCTACTCCAGCCGATCAGCCGCACCCGTCTATTTCAGCAACAGCAAGAGACCCCCTCCATTAAATGCTCCCGGATTACGTCTCGACTTACGTCAGCTTCAGCCGGGTATGTCCCGGGAAGAGACAGAGAAACTGCTTGCTGCCAACCAAATCACCAATCCGTTGGTGCAGGGGGAGCGCGCCACCTATAGCGTTCGCTTGCTCCCGGGCATAGCCCAGCGCCAACAGTTGATCCTTGATTTTGACGGTCCCTGGTTGAAACGCTCCGGCCTGGCGATCAACTTCAGCAACCCTGCAGACCCCGTGCGCAGTGAGCAGGAGTACCAAAAGCTGCAACAGCAGGTGATTGGCCTTTACGGTGCCCCCGACAGTGTGCTCGAACGTGGCCGTTTTGACGGCGCCGATGGGCAGCTGTTGCGGCGAGAAATAGAGTGGGCTACTGCCAACACAAAAATCAGGCTGGGCATCCCCCGCAGAATGGGTGGCGAACGGCGGATGGAGTGGGTCATTGCCGAAGAGCTGCCCACACTGGTTTATAACGGCTGGGGCATAGGGCCTCGGTAACTTCATCCCCTAAGTGACTGACACGGCAAAGGCACTTTGGGGAATAAATCAAGACAACTGGCGAAGCGTTACCAACCAGTGGCAGCAGTCGTGGGTACTTCAAGGGAATATTGCCATGATTTCTGTTGATTTTGGCAGGCAATACAGGATCTTGATATTTGGCTCCAGAAAGCTTCGAACGCATAACCAGGATAGCCGTCCGTTCAGCTAACGTTCAGGTTGGGTTGATTATGATGGTTAGCAAGTGCAGAGAACATTTTTAATACTAAAAAGAAAAAAGGGAGATTTACATGGAAATCAAATCGATAGCATCAACAGCCGTTTATACACTGTGCATTTTTGGATCGACGGCTATGATGACGGAAGCAAGTGCGACTGATATCACGAGCGCATTACAGACTGAATGTTCAAAATTTAATCAACTAAGTGTCGATTTCAGTCGACAGCTACCGCCTGGACAGTTACCGCCTGGATGGAGAGCTACTAAGGAGACAAAAATAGGGCTAAAACTACGCTCTTCACAACCAGTTGGTAAAAAATTCAATTGTACGTATTCAGTGTACTACGGAAAAATAGGTATGGCGGCCGGCCATAATATTTTGAATAGCAATAATAGTGGCGGCAATCCCCGTGACACCACGGATATGTCATGCCCACGTGGCATCACCTTGCAGGGAGTCCAGGTCAAAAGGTATCTACCTAGGGGTTGGCAAGCAGCAAATTCTCTTTTGATAGAGGGTAATCTTTTTAAGGAGACAAGAGGAAACGGCTTGACGGAGTGTCAATATAAATCATCTGGTGCGTCAACTCAGCAATTGACGATGAGCAAAATAATAATACCATCCCGGTCACTAACGCCCAACCAACAGCCGCAGATGCCCAGCCAACAACAGCAACTACCCCCGCTCAACCTCTGAGCTACTCTATGGATCGGAAGTGGCTAATGGGTGTCTCCAATGCCCACTAGACTGCCGCTTATTGAAAAATAACATGGGAATTAAAATGAAACAGCACAGAACTATATTTTCTACCATGGTACTTGCACTAGCCTTGACCTCGCTCTCTGCTCATGCAGCCGACCCAAGGCTGCAAATGGCACCTAGCCCTCTGCTGAATGGGGCCCTGCCCTCACAGGTCCAGCCAAGACCTTCAACGAATCCACGCCAACATATACAGCGGACACCGAGAACCGTAGCGGGTACAGTGCAAGCGGGTAATGGTGGCTTGCGAAATGATCGCCGGCGCACCGTAAAACCCCTCACAGTTCCTATTATACTGACTCCAGTATATCGCCAGGCTACGATAACGGCACGAGTGTATAGACACGTAAAAAGAAGTGAACTGGAAGAACTGTTTACCTTTTTGAATATGAGGGCTGGTATCTATGAACAGAGTATAGACACGGTGAAAAATATTCAAAAGCATTGTGCGGAAAAGTCATATAGCATTCCTGATCAAACCGCCGCAGGGTGTCATGGGAATGAGACACTTGACCAATGCATGGAGAAACTTGTCCACCATTGTTTGGAAAACTACAGGCCTTTTCTTTCCGGTGGTTCACTTGTACCTCGAACAATTAAAGACGCTCGTATTGCAGCAAAGGAAGCGGCTGTCAGAGCAAAGGCACTCAGCGAGAAGCTGGCCGACTATGCTCGTCAGGCAGAGCAACATGTAAAAGCCTGGAAGTGAAGCTGCTGGTCTGCTGGGAGTCTGTCAGGTTTAGCTATTTGACTTCAAATAGCGTTAAATCTGACCAGCTCTCTAACGTACAGAAATCAAAAAATTGAAATAGGAATCAAACCATGAAATATTTCAGTGCCTCTCTTGTGTTAGCTCTTCCCCTTTTATCCCTCTGTCTGCAGCCGATATCTGCTGATACTGCAAAGCAGCTGGCGAAACCAGTGGGCAACAACGAATACCCTGGCGTCGAGTGGAAACCCACGCCAGGGAAAAACAATGCTTATCCTGGTGTGGAGTGGGAGCCAAAGCCCGAAACAAACAATGCCTATCCGGGTGTAGAGTGGAAACCAAAGCCCGAAACAAACAATGCCTATCCGGGTGTGGAGTGGAAGCCAAAGCCTATGGATGCACTTAATCAGCCCAATAACAGAAATCAATAATCGGAGTTACCACCTTTTGCTTGGTGTTACTAATCCCGAAACACTTGACTGCCAGTGGCAGTGGCAGTGGCAGTCAAGTCTTGTGTTTTTCCATACTAAAGAAAAATATCAAGACTTGATGCTGCTTGCTGCTTAACATAAAAATGTAAAATTGATATTAACAAGGAAAGTATTATGTGGATTGGTAATAATTACCTGTTGAGATTTAAATTTTCGATTACTCTTTTTTTATGCATGCTATTTACAGCAGGGATAACTCATGCCGTATCACCTCGTGAGAAGTTAAGCTCCAAAATAATTCAAAAATCAGGCATTGTAAGTACTGCGGTAACATTAAAGCCTGATCTGGTGGTCACTAGAGTTACAATGAGCAAGGATTGCCGTATCCAGTTCACACTTAAAAATACAAGTAAAGGCGGGCTTACAGATAAATTTCATCGCCAAGGATCAGTAAACGTAAGAGTGACTGGCAAAACTGTTAAAAATTATTTAATTCCTTTTAGAGTAGTTGACACAAGAGGGCTTTTGAAAAAGGCTGGCGGGAGTGTGACTTATGTCTCTGCTATTAACATATCCAAGACAGCTTATGTAAAAGTTGATGTAGATCAAAAAAAATAAAATTCCGGAACTCAATGAAACTAACAACTCAAGAAGAATACAATTACGACCAAAGTGTTCAACAACGAAAAATAAGCCACAAAGTAGAGTCTACCTTAAGCCTGATCTGGTGGTTACTAAAGTTACAATGAGCAAGGATTGTCGGATCCAGTTCACACTTAAAAATACAAGTAAAGGCAGGCTTGCAGATAAATTTCACCGCCAAGGCTCAGTGAAAGTAAGAGTGACTGGCAAAACTTCTAAAAATTATATAATTCCTTTCAGAACAGCTGATACAAGAGGGCTCTTGAAAAAAGCTGGTGGAAGTGTTCCTTATGTCTCTGCTATTAATATATCTAAATCAGCTTATGTTGAAGTTGATGTGGACTCAGATAATAAGATTCCTGAGCTCAATGAAACTAACAACTCTTCCGGAAGAATACGATTACGACCAAAGTGTTCAGCAGCGGAAAATAAGCCGCAAAGTAGAGTGCGTCTTAAGCCTGATCTGATAGTAGACAGCTTTATAAATGCTACAGAGAATCCAACAGTAACAGATGACAATGTTATTACAGTGAGTGTTCGGAACCAGGGGCCTGCAGGTTCAGCAGCAAGTAAGCTTGAATTAAAGGTTGGCGGTGAAGCTACTCCTCCAAAATATGATGTTCCGGCATTGGCCTCGGGGGCAACACATACTTTAAGACGCCATATAAATCTGCCAATCGCATTGACCTATTTGAGTATTGCCAAGATTGATGCTGACAATGGTAATGTGGAGTCTAATGAGACTAACAATGAAGCAGAATTAATATTCGCAGTAAGCCCGCCTCCAAGATCTGATCTGATAATAGACAGCTTTATAAATGCTACAGAGAATCCAACAGTAACAGATGACAATGTTATTACAGTGAGTGTTCGGAACCAG
>MOXH01000106.1_pt1 | contig 12990 bp, 15 predicted proteins | sample 1471181 | NCBI WGS metagenome assembly MOXH01 (sample SAMN05806436, study PRJNA327811) | mollusc metagenome | isolation source: Phylotype A (SB4) bacterial symbionts from gill | host: Thyasira cf. gouldii | place: Canada: Bonne Bay, Newfoundland | collected 2010-05-07
GTAGAATTTGTCTACCTGCTCCTCATCCATCAGGTCAAGAAGCTGAGGTAACTCCTCGGCATTGTCCTGGGTCATGGTATAGCGTAGGCCTACTTTGATGCCTTGGTCGCGGCAGAGGCGAAGCCCTCTCATTGATGCGTCAAAGGCTCCCTTCATACGACGGAAATTGTCATGGGTTTGCCCCATACCGTCAAAGCTGATGCCCAGGTAGTCGAAACCGACAGCGGCGATCTTCTCGATATTACTCTTATCGATAAGGGTGCCGTTGGTGGAGAGGGCGGTATAGAACCCCATCGCTTTGGCGTGATGAGCAATCTCGTAGATATCGGGGCGCAGCAGTGGCTCACCACCGGAGAGGATCAGTACCGGCACCTTGAACCCTTTGAGGTCATCCATCACCTCGAAAACCTGCTCAGTGCTCAGCTCATTGGGGAAGTCGGTGTCGGCCGAGACGGCATAGCAGTGTTTACAGGTGAGATTGCAGCGCCGCACCAGATTCCAGATCACCACTGGACCGGGTGGGTTACGCTTTGGCCTCAATGGTTTTGGGGACTCCAGCTCCTGCATGAATTGTGAGATTCTGAACATATAAAATCAGTTGTCAGTTGGTAGTTGTCAGTTGGTAGGGTGGATGCGCTGTGCTTATTCACTCTACATTTTTGCTAAAATCGCATCCCGGTTTTCTTCAGTATCTTTGAGCTGAACAACACCTCATGCCCGCAGTTGTTTTCACCGAGCATCTCTACGATCACCTCCACCTTTTCCATCACTTCGTTGCGATCTTTTCCATGGACCATGGCGAAAAGGTTGTAGTTCCACTGGGGTTGGTGGCGTGGGCGCTGGTAGGCATGGCTGACAAAGTCGAGGTTACCTATCTTCTCGCCGTACTCTTCTACCTTGTCATCGGGTAGATCCCATACGGTCATTCCATTACCCCGGAAACCCAGTGTGTAGTGGTTGGGAACGGCGCCGATACGCCGGATAGCACCACTCTCCTGCATTTTTGCCATTCGACTCATTACCTCTTCTGCACTGCATTCAACCCGCCTTGCAATCTCTTCGTAGGGCTGAGGTACCAGTGGCAGACCCGCTTGAGTCTCCTTGACTATCAGGCGGTCTAGCTCATCCAGTGTGGTGTCACTATTTGTACTCATTAGACTCCCTGGATAAATCTTCATGGATCTCGCGATAAGCGGCGAGATTGGCATAGGCGAGTATCGGTAACAGCACAATCTCCAGCGGTGAAAATATAAGCAGTGCGGCAAGCTGGGTAACACCTAGAACCAGCGCCCACAGCATCATCACGTAAAAATGGGTGACAATACTTTTAATACTGAAAACCACCGCATCAACAAATCCAGCCTGAGCTTCGAACGCATGAGGCAGGGAGAAGACCGTGACGCAGTATGCGATAAAGGCCAGAATTAGTCCGGCTAGACTGGTGTTAAGAATGAAGCTGTTGACCTCCGAACGATAGCCCAGGTTTTCAATGTAGTCGCTAAGTAGAACCGGATCGAGCTTGAAGTAGAAGCTGTAGATGACAATTGCATCTGAGATCCAGATGAGGTAGAGCACAAGCATGAATAGCGTGAGTACCCAGCAGGCACTGGGTACACGGGTCAGACCATTGATAATGTCATTGACGTTGCTCTGCTGCCCTCGGTCGCTAATGGATGTAAGTGGGTAATAGAGTGCCGACAGGGCGGGTATCAGGATAATAAATCCGGTTGCGAGCAGGTAGTAAAAGAGGCCGTAGCCTCAGACACCATTGCGTACTGCATGAGCGAGCCCGGCAATAGAAAGAGTGCGATATAGGTGCTGCTTATCAAAGCATTTTTCTTATAGTAGCGCCAGCCTTGCTGTAACCAGCTACCAATGGAACCTACAGTTATGGCGTTATCTGCACTCATAATCGGTGGCTCTCCCTGACATATCTGGGCTCAATCTGTCGGTTTGATCTGGCTGACCCTGAAGTCAGGCATATTGATTGAACCCATGACATGAAGGACTATGCCAGCCCCGAAGAAAAACACCACACTAGCGGCAAAGCTGGCGAAGATAGGGCTCTCCGTGCCGAACTGGGAGCCGTAGTAACCGGCAGCAGCGATAAACCCTACACCACACAGGTAGAATATGATGGCGATTACAAAGGTGATTTTCTGACCAAGTTTGCGTTGTTTCAAGAGAGTGACCTGCATGAGTAAATGACCATTGTATCCGAAGATGTTCTTTCAAACCTCGAATTTCAGCCCGATAAAAATTCCCTCTCTTTAGGCATGTTGTAGACAGGGTAGCCGGTCGCCTCCTCAATTTTTGAAAGTGTTTCCCCGATGCCCTTAGGTTTCTCGGTGGCGAGCACAAACCACATGTTGAATTTGTGGTCGCGAGCGTAGTTATGGGCCACTTCAGAAAAAGCGTTAACCTGCTCGCTAACCCGGTCAAATTTTTCAGCCGGAATCGACATAGCGCAGAGGCTGAGTTCGCCACCGAGGCGCTCTGCGTTGTAGAGAGGACCAAAGCGTGAGAGTTGCTTTTTTTTCAACATCTTTTTCAGGCGCTGGATCAACTCGCTTTCGCCTATACCCAGTCTCTCTGCCACCTGAAGATAGGGGCGGTCACTGATGGGGAATCCGCCTTGTAGATTATTGATGATGCTGCGGTCTAGCCCGTCCATTACTGATAACGTGCGCCACGCTGTTTGAAGCGTCGCCCACTGAACAGCACTTTGTAGGAGATGCCCTCCATCTCAGGGAGATGGGTCAGCCCCTCTATGGTATCTAGCACCCGTTGCCGCTCTTTGCCGTGGATCATGGTGAAGAGGTTGTAGGGCCACTCCGGCAGTCGTCGGGGTCGTTGATAGCAGAGGGTGATGCAGGGCTCCTCACCCAGTACTTCACCGACGGCATCGAGCTGTGAGTCTGGGACATCCCATACCACCATGGCATTGGCTTTGTAGCCCAACTCGTGATGGCGCACCACCAGCCCCAAGCGTTTGATGACACCACTCTTCTGCATCAGATCGATGCGTTCAATAACCTCCTCTTCAGCGAGGCCGATTTGTGTTCCCACCTCGGCGTAGGGGTGGCTGGAGATGGGTAGGCCACTCTGGATCTCGGCAATAAGTTGGTAGTCCAGATCGGTCAGCACCATAGTGGGAACCCTAGGTCGATATGAAACTGCTTCTCAAGTGGCAGGTTAAGAAGGGGGTATCCACACTGCTGTTCCATCTCATTCAGCACCGCCTGGAGGTGTGTATAATCGCTGGCGGTGACAACAAACCAGAGGTTGTATCTATCCTCACGCTCGTAGTTATGGTTAACCTCCGGGTGGCTGTTGATCTGCTCCGCTACGGTCTCAAGCAGCTCTTCGGGTACGGCCATGGCGGCCAGGGTACTGACGCCTACACGTTTGGGCTTAAACACCGGGCCGATTCTGCTGATGGCTCCCAGCGCTTGGAGCCTGCTAAGAACCTGTAACACCAGCGCTTCACTGGTACCCAGTTGGGTAGCGATGTCGGCGTAGGGAGTGGGGGTCAGTGGGAATCCCTTTTGATACTCATTCAGCAGCCTTTTTTCCAGATCGTTCAACTTGATCTCTTTGGGGCTGTCGCCCTGCCAGGAAGCTTGCTCGATAATAGGTGCTGTGGTCGCCATACTATAATCCTGTCTGATGAGCGCGTGCTGAAAAAAAGATACCGCTGGGTTTATCTACCGCCAGACGACCTGTCTGTGCCAGTGTCGGGTGTCGTACACCTGAACCTCGTCCTTGTCGCGAACCGAAATCCATACCTCTTCGCCACGCGGAGAGAACTCCATATGCAGTGCACCCTTGCCTGGTTTGAGGGTTTTGACAATCTCCAGGGACTCGCTATCGATCACCTGAATGATGTCATTGTGGGGGAAGGCGAAGTTGACCCAGATCTGGCGCCCATCCGGGCGGGCCATGACAAACACTGGTTGGCCATGAACCGGGATCTGCTTAACCTCTTGCCAGCTGCCACTGTTGACTACAAGTACGGAGTGTTTACCTACGGCGGGAAGAAAGGCGCGGCTGCCTGCCATCGCCCAACCTTCCAGGTGGGGCATTTTATAGACGGGTAGCTTTTTCTCACCTCGGCCGTAGTTCGCCATAATCAGCTGGGCCCCCTTTTCCGGATGCCAAAGGTCGATGAGCGAGAGGCCGTCCTGACCGAAGAGGCCGGCTATATAGTAGCGGCCTTCCGGGGTGATCAGGGCATCGTAGGGGAGGTGGCCGATATTCGTGAAGCGAGTAATAGCTGGTATCTTGGGATCTTTCATATCGATGATCCAGCTCTCACCGCTGTCGTAAAGGCTGACGACGAAGCGTTGGTCGGGTGCATCCACCAGCCCGACAGTTTTAGACTGTTTTCCGTTTCCCACTGAGGTGGCCGGAATATCTGCCACCAGGGAGAGGTCATCGGAGGAGAAGATCTTTACGCCGCCCGGCTCGTAGTTGGAGACGGCAATCAGCGAGCCGTCCTGGGAGATGGCTCCGCCAATGCTGTTACCGCCCTGGACGATGCGCTTGGCGATTTTTCCACAGAGGATATCCACTTTGGTGAGACCTCCGTCGCGTCCGAAGATATAGACGTAACGTGCATCCCGTGAGTAGACGGCGGAAGCGTGGGAGAGATCACCAAGGCCAGGTACCTGGAACAGTTCGCTGTGGGCTGAGGTGTCGACCACTTTGAGGCTACCGGCTGCGCGCTCGATGACTATGCCCATATCGCCGGTGCCACGGGTTAGACAGTCGCCATGAGCAAGCCCTGAGCAGAGCAGTAGTAGTGGCAAGAGCGTGCGCAGGAGGATCATGGCTGAATTCCCTGCTTCAGTTGCTGCGCCAGCCAGACCGCCTCGGTTTCAGTGAGGAACGGCCCCCAAGGGGGCATAGGTGTACCGGGACGGCCATAGCGGATGGTCAGGGCCAGCTGTTCCGCGCTCCAGTTTTTTAATTGATCGGGTTTGAGTGCGGGCCCCAGCCCTCCTTCCAGGCGCATGCCGTGGCATGAACCACAGTCATGTTTCAACAGGTGAATAATCTCCACCTGTCGAGGAGAGTTGAGTTCCTCCTGTGCCGAAGCAAACGCAGTCGAGGCGAGCAAAATAGGCAGTACAAATAGAACTCTGTGCATTGAGGTACTCATGCGATAGCATCACGATGTTATGCAATTTACCAGCTGTGTTGATAGTCCGGCCTTGACTTCGGTCAATAGCTTGTAAAGTGTATATAAAACAATAAGATATGAATGTTGATGGTAGCTTCTCTATATTTCCGCAGCGTTACAATTATCGGGTATCTGAATTTATTCATACTGCATCTGTTATCGGGGCTGTATCGGGATTTTCGGCGTGTGGATTCTGTGGTACCAAAGCAGGGTAAACAGAATAACGAATATTGCCGGGATAACCCCATAATTTACCGCTTGCCAGCCAAAATTATGCTGCAGGCCGCCGGCTGTTAAGGAAGCGAGAGATACCGTGGTAAAGACTGTGAAGTCATTAAGTGCCAGAGACTTTGCACTTTCGTAGGTTGGTAGGTCTCTGTCAGCATAGTGGTCGCTCCGACGAAGAGGAAGTTCCAGCCGATTCCGAGCATGAACAGTGCCCCCCAGTAGTGCCATAGTGAGGTGCCCAGTAGATTAAAAACAACACAGCCGAGGTCGAAGAGCACACCGACAATCATTAGCGGTATCAGACCGAAACGGCGGATCAGATGGCCGGTGAAAAAGGAGGGGGCAAACATGGCGAAAACATGCCACTGGATAACAAATGAAGTATCGGGAAAAGAGTGGTTATGGTGGTTCATCGCCAAGGGTGTGGCTGTCATCACCAGTGCCATGATTCCAAAACCGAGCGCACCGGCAATTAAGGCCGTGAGATAGCGTGGTTGCCGTGCAATCTCGCGTAGGGATCGGCCGCCATGGTGTTGCTGTTGATCGACTTTTGGAATATCGAGGCCGATCAGCAGCATCATCGTAAATAGATGGATCACGGCGATGGCGATGTAGCTGGCGGCAAAGGGGTGTGCAGTAATTGAGTGTTGTGTCGCCGTCGCCAGGTTGGGGCCGATAAAAGCGGCGACAACACCACCCGCCATGACCCAGGATATGGCCCGGCTACGGAGTGAAATCTGCACGCTGTCGGCCGCAGCAAAGCGGTAGTAGTTACCAAACCCGGTAAAGGCGCCAAGAAGGGAGGTGCCCACACAGAATAGCTCGAAAGAGCTTTGGGTGATGGCGATATAGGCGGTTACTGCGCCACTGACTCCAATGGCTGTGCCCAACATAAAACCGATACGACGCCCGACTTTACCCATCAGCAGTGAGGCGAACGGCGTGGTGACCATGCCGGAGATAAACTGCAACGCCAACGGCAGTGTCGCCAGGGAGCTGTCAGCGCTGAGTGCCAGACCAATCAAGCCCGCTGCCGTGACCTGCAAGCCGTTTGAAGAGTTCATCATCGCCTGGGCGAAGGCGAGGATGGATACGTTGCGGAGAAAGTGGGGCATGGGGTGTCCAGATGTGGGAGAACCCGAGTATCTGAACATGCAGGGCAGGTGAAAGCCAGTGTTACAGCTTGTTAGTCGAGGGAGGTTGTGGAGTCTATTCGACGGTGACAACACCGGTCATTTCGGGATGAGGTCCACAACGGTAAGGAAAGGTGCCGGGGCTGTCGAAGCTGCGTTGGTATGTCTCATCGGGGAAGAAGTAATCCGGTTCTGGCTCTCCCGCCTGTTCAAACCAGACGCTGTGATACTGGCGTTTCTCTCTATTTGTCCAGCGAACAATATCACCCACTTTGACGGTGATCTCTTGGGGTTGGAATTTGAATTTGATGATCTCCACCTCTATGGCTGAATCGCCGTTGGCCAGGAGGTAGCTGGTGTGGCAGCAGAGTACTAAGGCCAGTAGGCTGGAACTGATTAATCGCTTGTATTTTATCTGCATCATATTCTCAAATAACCCTCCTGTAGGAGCGGTGTCCTCGTTGCGTGGAATGTTGCACAGATTGCGCTCTATTCCATCGCCCCGGGGGCGGGGCTCCTACGGGAAAACAGATAGTGGGTCTGGCTTATGCTACCCGAACCTGTAGGAGCGGCACCCTCGCCGCGAAGGGTGTCGCACACTCTAAATTACTGTGCTGTGGCGTTCACCTCTGCTTCGGCATTATCGAATCCAAGTTTGTAGCCCAGGGATACGTGGTGGAAACGGGCGTTGCTGTAATCATCATGGATAGCAAAACCAAAGTTGTAAAGCTGGTCTGTCGCCAGGGATATATCGCCGGGCTTATCAGATTTCAGTTTACGCTTCATAGCGAGGGTCCAGGTGCCATCTACAAGTTCGGCACTGAACTCACCTCCCTGACCACCGCTCATATGGCGTTGCTCAAGGATGTGACCATCCTCCACTTCGCCATTGCCGGACTTGTAGCGGATGATATCCATATATTTACTGCTTTCTGCTGCGACTTGCAACTCATCTGCCGATCTCAGCTTGTCCCAGCCTCCGCGTTTCTTGCCACGTCTGCCTTTTACCTCGATCTTACTGCGGCTCTCCTTGATGTACTTGGTGATGCCTGCTGTCAGGTCTAGTTGTTGGGCTGCCGGGTTGCCTGCTGCTGTCTCTGCCTCTGGTGAGTGGGGCATAGTACGGCTGTCGTGGTGACATGTTCCCCAGCAACCGGCACGGTCGGCAAACTCCACTTCATTGGTAGCGAACATCATTGCTAGTTTCATGGGGTTATCAGGATCCATTTTTCCGCCCTCTACAAAGGGTACTGGAGCATGTTCACCTTCAGGCCAGCTAAAACGCAGGTAGAGATTTTCACCATCGTGAGTTGATTCCACGGTAACGGGTATCGAACCACGCTTGCCGGGTATGGGTGAGGTCTCCGCTTTGGCTCCAGTGACCATCTTTTCACCCATGTCAGCCGCTTCCTGATCATGGCATGTGGTGCAGCGATCTCCCCCTTTCATGAAGGGTCTTGCTCCACCATGATCCTTGCCCGTGATCACCCACTCAATAGAGGTCTCCCCTGGGTAGAGGAGGGTGATTTCACGGCTTGATGCTTTGCTCCAGTCAACATTGATGTTGTTATTGCCCGCACCAGCGGCGGTGTCTGCGGGTACTGGGGCAGGTGCCACCAGCGGAGCGGTGCTGGGTGCGGCTGTATCACGTTTCACTGCGTTAATCTCTACACCCTCAGCATCGGTATCGAAGCCCAGTTTGTAGCCTAGTGATACATGGTGGAAACGGGCGCTGCTATGGTCGTCATGGATGGCAAAGCCAAAATTGTAGATCTGATCCATGGCCAGATTAAGATCACCTGGTTTATCTGACTGCAGTTTGCGCTTCATCACCACAACCCAGCTACTCCCCTCTTTGTGGGCATCCACTTCAAAGCCCTGACCTCCCGCCATTGTGCGCTGCTCAAGGATATGGCCATCTTCCGTTTCGCCTGTGCCGGACTTATAGCGCAATAGATCCATATAGAGGTTGCTATCCAGTGCGCTTTGGGTCTCCTCTGCACTCTTCAGTTTATCCCAGCCGCCACGCTTTTTACCGCGACGCCCTTTAACCTCTACCTTACTGCGGCTCTCCTTGAGGTACTTGGAGATGCCGTTGCTTGTATCGAGCCGTGTTTCCGCATCACTGCCTGTTATGGCATCCGTTTCCGGTGCATGGGGCATAGAGCGTGCATCGTGATGGCAGGTTCCCCAGCAACCGGCACGGTCGGCAAATTCTACCTTGTCGGTAGCAAACATGACCGCCAGCTTCATCGGATTTTCTGGGTCCATTTTGCCGCCATCGACAAAGGGTACAGGTACATGAGTGGTATCTTCCCAGGCGAAGCGAGGTAGAGATTTTCTCCATCATGAGCGGCCTGGACGCCCACCGGAATACTGCCACGTTTGCCGGGTATTGGTGTTGGCTCGGCTTTAGCTCCGGAGACCATCTTCTCACCCATGTCCGCAGCCTCCTGGTCATGGCAGGTTGTGCAGCGGTCACCCCCTTTTATAAAGGGGCGTGCTCCACCATGATCCTTGCCAGTCATGACCCACTCCATGGAGGTCTGGCCTGGATAGAAGAGGGTGATGTTGCGTTCGGGAACGCTAGCCCAATCGATGCCAAAACCAGTTGCGGTTGCGGCGATTGCGGCCACGGCACCACTACCTGACTTTTGTGCCTTGAATGCTTCTAGGGCGTCAGCCACCGCTTGGTCTATGCGTACCTGCTGAGCTTTTTTAGCAGCAATTTTTTTCGCACGAGCCTTCTGCTTCGCGACTGTCGCTGCTTCTGCTTCAGCGGCCTCTTTAGCCTCGACGCGCCTCATTCCCTCAAGAAACATCTCAGGCACTTTGCGTTTGAAGGAGGGGTCTGGTGCTTCAAGCACCTCAAGCTCTTCATCACTCAGGAGGTCGCGTACATGTTTATGGGCGATACCTTTATGACAGTCGATACATGTCTGGCCTGTAGTGAAAGCATTAAGATGCTGTTTTCGTGCCCGGGGTTTCTGAAACTCCGGGTTCATGGATTCAAAGTTATGGCAGTTACGGCACTCGCGGGAGTCGGTGCTTTTCATCGCATTCCATACCCGTTTCGCCATCGTCAGGCGGTGCTCGTTAAATTTCTCGGGGGTATCTACTGTCCCCATAAGTTTGTGATAAACCTCATTGCTGGCCTGAATTTTTCTCACCATCTTGTGGATCCATGGGTCTGGGACATGGCAATCAGGACAGGTGGCGCGTACACCGGTGCGGTTGGAGTAGTGAATGGTAGGTTTGTACTCTTGGTAGACATTCTCCTCCATCTCATGACAACTGATGCAGAATTTCATTGCATTGGTGGCTTCCATTGCGGTGTTGAATCCACCCCAAAAAATAACACCCATAATAAAGAACACTACCGCAGCACCAATAGTGCTACCCCATATTAGTCTGCGTGACATCAGACCGGGTTTATTGAAAAGTTTATCTGACATTATTGTTATCCCAGTATCCCAAGATGGGTAATTAAAAAAGCGGACATGGAATAACTCCATGTCCGCTTTATTGCCTCAAGCTACATACCTAAATATATCAGGTTACATGGTTGACGCGGTTGTAAACATTGAACTTACCAGTAGGTGCGTAGAGCCCTTTGATGCGTCCTATCTCTTTCAGAGTCTTGGCATCGAAGATGATGATTTCACCGTTAGGCTTCAAGCTGTCTGCGCGGTTCCAGACAGAGGTCCAGACTTCAGAACCATCATTGTTGAACTCGATATGAACGGCTGCATAACCTTTCTTCTCGGTCAAACGGATAGTTTTGACAATCTCACGGGTCTTCTTGGAGATGACCTGTATGGACTGCTGAACCTCAGGCTCAGGATGTTTGGTCTGGTCAGCCCAGACATAGTCTGATTTTGGATGGGTACGGAGGAATACGCCAGCGCCGTCAGTTTCGACTTCGTAGCATATTTTCCACGCCTGATCCTTATGACCTACGGGGTCGTTGCCCCAGGCAGTGACTTTACCTACACCCAGGTGGGTGGTGCCGCTGACAGGGCCGCACTTAGGATCTATCCAGTTAGCACCAGGACCGGGATGCGGCTTTTTGTCCACATCAATCATCGATTCCAGCTTCCGGGTCTTGGTATCAACCACCACCATTTTGTCGGATGCATTAGCCGCGATCTGGAAGTAACGGCCGGTGGGGTCATAGAAACCATCATGCAGGTACTTGGCAGAGTCGATTTTGGTGATCTGCAGGTTATCGATGTCACTGTAGTCAACCTGCCACATCTGCCCCAGCTCCTTCATGGCGACCAGCCAGGATGTTTCCATCGGGGTATCGTAGATTGCAGCGACGCGGGACTCATTTACGTACTCGCCATCGACATTCACGCCACGGGCAGAGACCACCTTCAGTGGCATCATAGTCTTGGAGTCAAGGATGACGAAATGGGGTGGCCAGTAACCACCACCGATGACGTATTTGCCATCGCCGGATACGGCAACATCGCGGGCATCATAGGCGACCTGAACCGAAGCTACCTTCATCTTGTCAGGCATGGCCCAGAGATCGATCTTGGTCATCATGCCGTCACGGCCCATGATGTACCAGAAACGGCCTGCATTTTCAGCATGCAGGGTCTGGTGATGCTCTACGGTTTTCAGCACGTGTACCGCGTAGCCTGTTGGGATATGAGCGATGACCTCTTTCTTGTCGCCATCAACTACTGCTATCTTACCTGCGTCACGTTCGATGACCAGGAAGAAGTTCTCCCAGTTGCGGCCATGCATGGGTTTGGTGGGATAGTCCTTGGGTTCCACGAAGACCTTGTGCCCCTCTATCATTGTAGCCAGAGACATCTCGGGTGGAATCGGTGGTGTCTCCTGGATGTACTTGGAGATCATGGTGATTTCATCCTTGTTCAGGATGTCATCAAAGTTGTTCATACCACCTTCTGTTCCGTAGGTGATAATCTTTTCAAGACGCGTTTGACCAAGCTTTTTGGTGTTCTTGGGTTCAAGGTTCTTACCCGTTGCACCTTTGCGAAGAGTGCCGTGGCAGCCTGCGCAACGCTGGAAATAGATGGTTTTTGCATTTTCAAAATCCGCTTCAGACAAAGCTGCGCCTTCAGCAGAGACATTCATAGAGATGCCTGATGATGCAAAACCGATGGCAAGCCCGAGGGCGGATAGACCGAACTTCATTTTCTTCATTTAATCAATCCCCAAATTGATAGCTATTGCAGGACAAGGGTGCGTTATAGGCATCCCTGCGGGTGATATATCTAAACCCGTGCGTTACCTTCTAATAGCTAAGGGTTAAGATCTTTGACCTTTGTCAATTAGTAATTAGCAATTGAATTAATGGTTAAAAAGGTATGTTATATATGAGTTATAAAACCTATATAACTTGATATTTGTCACGATTTTATTAGCCGTGATTTTTATTTTATGTGGTTAACTGATTTGTTTTTTATCCCCTGCTTTCCATCATATATTGATATAACAATATGATATTATTCCGATATATCATCATGGAAGATAGTGTGGTTATTTGCAGGTATTTATTAATATCTGATATATGTCATGTTGCTGTCATGATGGATGGTTTTAAATGCTATATATATATTTAAGATGACAAAAAATTCTTAATTAAATTTATTGTGATTGAAAATGAATGATCATTTATTTAGAGTATTTTAGGTTGAGTGTAAAAAACTGAGTAAATTGATAGTTTTTAGTCAGATTTATGTTTGATCTACTGCAAGCCGTATTGAATAAATAGAATAGGAGCAATTATTTACTATGAGTAAAAAAATTATTGCGCTGCTGTGGGCGTTGGTTATCTGCATGCTGATTGTTGCCATTGGCCTCAGTTTTCTTTTTGGGTTCGACAACCCCATCCCTTGGGTATTAATGGCGGTGGTTTTTCTTATTCCCATTGTCTATAAAAAGGTATTAAAAAAAGATGCTGTTGCCTGGAAAGCGTCCTATAGCGTTGGCATCGCCTCTCTTGATAACGACCATAAGGAGCTGATTGAGCTGTTAAATCATTTCCAAACTGCTCATGACTACAATACCGGTGAGGAGTTTGAACGTGCAGCCCTTGACCGGCTCGTCGCCTACACAAAAAACCATTTTCACGATGAAGAGGCGTTGATGGAGAAATATGGTTACCCCCATCTTGATGCCCACAAGGAGCAGCATCAGGAGATGGTTCAGAGCGTAGAGAAGTTCATTCGTGACTATGAGCAGCGTGGACATGAAGCTCTTGAGGGCGTCTCACACTACCTTAGAGGTTGGCTGATATATCACATTAATGGCACAGATAAAGAGTACGGTACTTTTCTTAATGAGAAGGGTGTTTATTGATTACCTATAATTATTTAGTCATCTCTGCTTACGGTGGTTTTTTTACCGGGGGAGGGCTCTTTCCCCGGTGTGTATGTAGGGCAGAACCCGAAGGGCTTTCGCAAA
>MOXH01000107.1_pt1 | contig 12933 bp, 12 predicted proteins | sample 1471181 | NCBI WGS metagenome assembly MOXH01 (sample SAMN05806436, study PRJNA327811) | mollusc metagenome | isolation source: Phylotype A (SB4) bacterial symbionts from gill | host: Thyasira cf. gouldii | place: Canada: Bonne Bay, Newfoundland | collected 2010-05-07
GTGATGGTGCTCTGCAGCACAGAGTGACATCCTTGTCGTTCCTGTCGATTGATCGGCCCACAATCATAGGGAACCTATAGAGAACACGCAAGACCAGCGAGAGCAGCACTGCGGAAGGGTGAGGTGGACAGGGCGGTAGGTGCAACAGTACGAGGGGGAAGCGGGGTACTCGTTCTCCCTCATCCATCCGCCAGCTCATCGATCTCCAGCTCGAAGGCGGCTTTGATCAGGCTTCTGGTATAGGGCTGTTGAGGGATTGGCGAAGATCTCTTCGGCGCTCTCCTGCTCTACCGCCCCCCCTCCTGATTATCTGCGGGAGCTTAAATTTCCCCCGCTACGACGCCTACTCTCGGACAAGCTTCTAGGCTCAAAGCTCACGGCCAACCGTAATGACTTCTGCTGGCCGCAGACTCTTTTACAGCCCGCTTGACCTTCTGCGGTAGACTCTCATAAGCCTTCTGCCCCTGCGCCATCGTCAGGAACTCATCCACCAGATAGATATCCTTACCTAAATGAACAGCGATAATCTCCCCAAGCGCCCCCTCTTTTTCGGCCTGTTCCACAATTTTTCCAGGAAGGGACTCTTCCGCAGCCTCGACGTGAATCCTGACGCCACCACCGTCGAAACCGAGCTTGATGGAAATCGAGTGCGCGATCTTATCTACGAGGTCAAAACCAAGAGCGGCTGGCGAATCTTCAGACGGTGATTTTCGGCTGAACATCGCAACACCCTCATCCGTCTCCTTGGTCTTTATCTCCTGCACCAGCGCATCAAACGCATTATTTATCCTTTCACGCTCGACACCTTGCGGGTGCCTCTTTACCGCCTCGTCACCATAATAGCCTCCTGCTTCTCCTTTCCATGCACTGGTCAAATAGTCATTACGCCCGCTCTTCTCTGCCAGCTTACCCATCAGGCAAAGGAGAGCTGGAGAGGGCCTGGGAACAGGATCATCAGCAGTGGGCTAAAGAGATGAAGGAGTTGCTACTGGATATCAATAATGCAGTAGATGATGCAGGTGGGTGTTTACCGCTGAATGAGGGTAATCAGTGGCGTCAGCGTTATCGAAAGTTACTTAAACATGCAGAAACTGAATGCCCCCCTCCCGACGAAAGCCAGCGGGAGGGGAAGCGAGGCAGGATCAAGCGATCAAAAGCCAGAAACCTGCTGGAGAGACTGCGTGACTTCGAGCAAGATGTCCTGCGCTTTATGGATGTAGCGATCGTTCCCTTCACCAACAATCAGGGGGAGAATGATCTGCGCATGACCAAAGTGCAGCAAAAGATCTCTGGCTGCTTCCGGTCAATGGACGGGGCAAAGGTCTTTTGCCGGGTTCGCAGTTACCTGTCAACCTGCCGTAAGCATGGCATGACGGCCACCGAGGCATTAGCGTTGCTTTTTAAGGGGCAGAACCCTGATTTCATGAAAACTGATGAGGCCTAATATTTCTTGTCATGACGCAATAAGCTGAATAGTTACAGATTTCATGATTCATCGTTACTCCTTTGAGAGGTCAGTATTTTAAATACAGAAATGGTCTGACAATTCTCGATTTTAACCACACTTCACGCAACATGGATATCTGACGACTACTTTTGATATATAAAAATAACGGTCTCGGCAGGCTATTCTCTAACACTCAATACAAAAGCAGTCTTGTAGTTTTTTCGTCTCTTTACAAGTGTTCCTGACCACATCGCTATTTTTACCCCCTGATCGGCTGCTGTTGTAGAAAAATCGAAGTGATTACTATAGCCTGATCCCGCCTCCCAATAGCCCCAGCCTTCATCCAAACGAATACGGGCAACTTTTCCTGATGAAAACTTGAAATCAAGAGCACGGAAGTGAGGCACGTGTTGCATTGAGTAGGTTCCAACTTCAACGCTAAGGTCTACATATTCATAGGCCGCTTCAATGGCTTGCTCCCGATCCCTGTCAGACAGCCAATCATCCCAAATAGATCGCTGGTACGAACGGTGCTCGGTACGAATTTGTTGTACTTTGATATGAGCCTTCGCCCGTCCGTAGCTATTTGGGAAACGAATTTCAAGCTCTTTTAACACCTGAAGAAGTAAAGCGGCTCCTAGGGGAGTATTTAAATAGCGGTCTGAGTAATGAATATCAGTGACCTCCTCTTTTTCAAAAATATCCATGAATGTCTGGTGTCTCTTTTCAATCAAGTCCCAAAAACGCACACCAAATTCATCACCCTTCCCGTGAAGCTCTTCATCAACAGATAGATCTTTGTCATCTCCACTAGGTCTATCTGTTACCAGGTCCAGCTCAATCACATCAACGGAAGTAGCGTTTATCTGTGCATGAGAAACAATCAATGGGACGTCTACCACGCGTCCCCAGTCAGGACCGGGTTCAATGACATTTTCATCGGCACAAGCCCAGCGGCTCACATCACCAGAAAATACTTCAGCAACGAACACACCGCGCTTAAGATGCACTCCATCTGAAACAGTAGCTACTGTTATGTCGAGACCTTTGGCCATCACAGCAAGATGGTTACGAAGTTCATTGCTTAGTTGCTCAAGCGTTTTTTGATAAATTACCAGCTCCACACATAAATCACGTGCCCTCCATGTAACGATGCGGTGTCGAAGTTCTCCCCAGGCGGTATCCCACTTTTCTGCATCTCCACCTAGAAACAAGCGAACAGTCTTTGAAGCTACTTTCTGAAGAGAGCGATCAAGTGCCTCATACAAAGGCATAGTCTCTAGCTTCGATGTATTGCCCAGAATACACATATCGGCAGGCAGCTCTAACAGCTTTGGAAATGTATCGCCCAGCCATGCCCTTGCTACATGACGATCAAGTAGTGAAGCATGATGTTGAGTATCATATGAAAGAAGACATTGGTGACAGGCTTTGTCACAATCTCCTGCACACTCAAGCCCTCTATACATCTCACCTGCAATCCGCATGAGGTGCTGACCTATTGATGATGAGTACCCGGCACCTCCATCAGCTGTATCATAGAGAAGAATGGACCAAGATCTTCCTCCAATTATTTCCATGTGGCTGACTGAATACCCCAACTCCTCGTCATTTATTCCTAGGACTGATGCTGCAGCATGACGCAGCGAAACGGCTAGAGTAGTGGCCACAATCTTGTTATCTAAATAGGACTTTGAGACAAGATTTTTCAACTGCAGCTCAAATACATCTGTAGTGTCATAATGCACGAGATGAATATTCGGTTTTATCTTCCATGTATCATGGCTACCCGTGCACTCTCGAGACCCATCAATTGATCCACCGCGCAACCTTTTGTGTGGTTTTTTGAACACCCCCGGGTGCTCACCACCATGAGGCATATCTGCAGCACGCCCACACTCCATACAAATTGCGTAGCCGCTCTCATTGGCACCGCTATTGGAAAAAAGAACGGTACCGGACAACGTTGAGCGGAATCGTCCCAGTTGTTCCTGCACCAATGGAATCCAGTCCCCATCAGCAGTAACTTTAGGTGGAAGAACAGGCAAATAATGTGGTCGAGTGATATCGTTATGCGTTTGCCAGGAAATATCTACCGAGAATCCATGTGGCTGCATACACTCACGAATATTTGCACATTTAATTCACTGCCACACTGATCACAATGTGTTGCAAGATCCCTGTTTTGTGCAGTCCCAGAGGTACCACAATGCTGGCATGCCCACGAATGGAAAAAACCTTGCGGCTCTTTTACTTGCTTCTCATTCATTGGTTTTTGCCAGCTTAGGCTGATACCTTCCGAGTGATAAACCACACCATCAATGACAACATCCGCTCCCGGTGCATATTCCCGGATAGCAGTTGCACGTGAACGAGAAGGAAAATTGCGTGAGAGTTGACGATTGTCTTCTCTATGCGTGAGATGCCCACGGCTCTTTTTCCCTGACCCTCTGCTTCTCCTCTTTACCCAGAAACTCAGCTGTGATCGTGTTGAAACTCACAACACCGTTCGGAAATCCATATCCCGGTAGAAAACCATGCGTTGCCAACTCACCGAGTAGATATTCCATCCTAAGCCGGTGCATACCTATTTCGACAGCTTTAATTGCCTTATTTTTGTCCACCGCAGAACTGGCACCCTGCAACGACATTAGCTGACGCTCATATGCATCATAGTCTGCTCGCCATAGTTTAATAACAGACTCAAGGCGTAAGCCCGTTTCCCTGAATAAGCGTGCAGCCGTATGACCCTCAAGAATACTTTGCCTAACCAGACGGCGCAGTGCAGGTTCCAGCAGATGCCTGTTTTCACTGTACTCGCACCACTGCAACATCCGTTGGCATGGTGCGTCCTCACGATTTTCTGCCAGGAAGAACCACTCACAATTCAGCCTCAGGATATTTGCATCCTCACCAGCTACCACTTCTTTTAAGAACTCACCAAGCAACAGCGAATTAACGTGGCGCTGAGTGATCGATGCGCTTTGCAATGAGACATGAGGTAGTGGTATCAACGAATCAAAGGGCCACCGGGTATTATTCATTACATGATGACCGTGGGGGTCATCCTTGCACAAAGTGTAACTGACGGATCGAGTTTCCGAGCGCCGCCCTGCACGCCCTGCACGCTGTAGATAATTGGCGGGATTTGGTGGCACGTTATTCATAGCCACTACAGAAATACCTCCGATATCCACACCCATTTCCATGGTCGTCGAACAGCTTAAAATATTTAGATTCCCTTCCTTGAAGGTCTTTTCCAACTGCCGCAATTTACCGGTTGCCTGTTGGGCGGAGTGTTCTGCTGATGAAAAATAGCGACTATTTTCGATGACACGATCATGTAGCCGCTCCAGATACCCTTATCCCGTAGCGCCATCACAAACGGATTTTCTCTTAACCAGACTCTGCTGCGATCAAGATCACCAAAGGCATCAGAATAGACCGGAACCTCAACTTCCTCACATTCTATTTTTCTGCTCTTGCGCTTGGGTGGAAGAAAAGGTGTAACCCCTTTCAGGGTTGTATCCAGAACTCTACGGGTAATGGGGCATATCCAGCCCTTTTTAATCAACCGGAAGGAGACCTGATCCCGAAGATCAAGCGTATAGCGCCCCTCCTCCACTGGCCGCAGGACACCCGCTTTAAATTGCAGTGCCTCCCAAGCCTCCTGCATGATGGAGTCAATCTGTTCCTTACCAATGACCGTAGAGGGGTCAATTTTATAGGCTTCTCGTATCAACCGAACAAATCGATTGTAATTCTGATGACCACGTACAGCTGGCCACATTATGACCCCACGAATGGCATCCTTTTGTTTAGGAGATGCAAGTTGCCGAAACGGAAACCGATTTCCAATCCAGCGATGCCAATAGGTCTCATGCCCCACTGCCTGACTTGCACGAACATGCCAATCCAGGATCAATTTAAGAAAATCTCGCCACTCAGCAATATTGAATCCTACTGCAGCAGCAAATGTAGGGAGCTTGTTAATTTTCTCCTCAAGCCTTGGGTAGAACACTTGAACCAACCCCATAGACTCCAAACTATTTTGCTTCTTCGGTCGCCTCAAGAATTCCCTTGCCAGTAATAGTTCTGCCAAATTTTTAGCCCCGCTTTCACCATTAAAATCTGCCATATCCAGATCACGGTAGTGGTCGGCAATCCATTTTTTTAGCTGGTTTGAATTCGTTGCAAGTTTAGTGGCCATCTCACCCCAAGCAATGACAGCTGGCCCAGCAGTATTTTTTAAGCGTTTTCTGGTGCTTCTCCTGCAAACTTTGCATTAAACCCCCGTGCGATGGTGTCTAGGTCAGGATTCAATAGTGCCTTCTCTACGGCTTGCAGCTCCTCTCGTGCCTTTGCCTCCTCTTCAGTCTCCTCGCACCCTTGAGCAGCTAACAAAGTGTGATAGACCTGAGATCGAAGGAAGCTCCGCTCTGCATCCATCTGTAGATTGGCAGCGGTCCTCGCTGTGCCCTGGCGGCTATCTGTAAATGTGATCATCCGCCGCCCATCCCACGGATGCTCAAAACCGTCCAGTTTTGGCGGGCTGAACTCCAGCAACGTCGGTAGCGTGGTTGCCAAGTGGAAAGGGGCACCCAGTATCTTTCTCATAAACAGTGAGTTTCGTGAGCGTTCCATAGTCTCACAGGCGGGACAGCGCACCCCCTCATCTGAAGGTGGCACATAGAGATTTACAGCGAAGGTATCCTTGCTGGCAGGAACTCTTTGTCCCTCAGCATTGATTGCATCTACCATGGTGAGTTCTGACGAAATCGAGGTAAACACAACGCGATCCTCTATGAAAGAATCACCCTCAATGTTAAATTCATGCCCATCATCGTCATCTGGTGGATCCAGTTCCCTCGCAAACTCATCAATCGCATCCACCTCAGAGACTGCACTGATATTTCCATCTCGCATCTCCCTTCCCAACAAATGTATCGTATTGCACTCATTGCAACTAACCAGGTCAAATACCGGAGCACCACATTCGCATTTTTCCCGTCGCAAAAAAATAAACCTCACCAAAGCCCCACTCTTGATCCTTCAGCATCTCAGACTTGTGGCAACAATTTGGATTAACACAAGCCCAAAGCCCACCTACTGTACGCCCAAATATGTGTGCCCGCAGAGGTAGAAAAGCTTCTTCATCGCCATTATCCAGAGGATGAGTAACTCCAGAACAGAGATCTAATATTTTTAATGTTCGTGCAACCGTTTCAGGCTGACTCTTCGCATCTGAGTTGAATAGACTCGTAATATCAGAAAGAAGCTGAACAGGTTTACCCTGGCTTTCATCTGTCAGATGTGCCCGCAGACGTCTTAGATCACTACGTCCGGTCAAGGCAAGATAACGGTTCTCAGATACTGCCTGACCTGCATCGATGGCTTCGATCTCTGACAGCGTCATCTCTTTAAGGCTGGACGGCACCCTTGGCAATGCTGGAATGTGGCGATCACCCCCTATCACAACCACACGATCCGCAGAAATACCCGCCATTTGGGCTAAGTACTCCTGCAACTTTTCATCAGAATCTTTATCACCAATGGTCGCAGAAGTTGCCACAAATCTAACATCACCTGGATCTACACCAAATGCATGCATCACCCGCCGCAAGAGTAGAGAAAGCTCGGCAGCCTGCGAACCAAGATAGGTGTGAGCCTCATCCAGAACAATCCAGCGTAATTTTCCCTGAGACTTCTCCAGGATAGGTTGATCCTGAATACGGACCAACATATATTCCAGCATGGTGGCATTGGTCACCAGAATCGGTGACGGGGAAATTCTCAGCTGTTGGCGAGATTCAACAGCGTTGCTTCTCTGCGTAATACCTCGAGCAGGTTTTTCCGGCGTCAATCCATTGTAGAGACAGTAACGCACACCCTCCCCAAAGGCATCAGTCCACGCATTCAGTCGATCCTTTTGGCTATTGATTAGTGCGTTAAGCGGATAAAGAAACAGCGCCCTCACACCCACCAACGGCTGATTTCCACCCTCTTGGTACTCACGGGCAAGATCGTTCAACACTGGCACCAGAAAACATTCCGTCTTACCGGATCCCGTACCCGAGGTAACGATAACTGAACGCGTTGGTTCGCTAGACAACGTCTGCCAAGCCTGAAGCTGATGCGTGTAAGGATGACGATCTCGTGGGAATTGATACTCTGCCATATACTCTTTTGGCGGTTTATCCAGGGCATCGACAAGGGCCGATTCCAGTAGAGTACCAGCCAAATCTACCATTTTTTTGTCAGCGCTTTTCCATGGAAAGGTCGCCTCAAAAACAGGGTCTGCAAGCAGACTTCCAGACTTCCCCATCTCCTGTGACAGATATTGCCCTACGCGGCGTCTTAAAGGGGTATTGGCCAGTTGAAGGCCACTGACACTGGCCCGTACACCGTGATCTTTCAACTGGCGGAAAAGTTTCTGAAAATAGTCTTTCATTTATCGTTCTCTTTTTCGTAACAATTCAACTCATCGATGGCATATAGGTAAAGCACTGTCAATTCAAAAGCATCTTTGTACCAGTCTTCATCAAAGTGCCTGATCAACTGCAGCTGATAAAGCTCCGTATTGGTAAGATGATATGTCTCACCGTCAGGTAAAGCATAGGCACGAATGGCCACCGCTATCGGGGCATGCAAGACAGACTGCATATACTCCGCTTGATGGGTATAGAGTGACTGAGTGGGATCAGGTGATAGCTCTCTTATCTGCTGAATTATTCTCCCGCGAAACACTGGCCAGAAAACATCAGCTCCCTGCCTTCCACGCAACTTGATTGACTCTGCATTCAGAGCACCATCAATCACGCCAGGAAAACTGAATGGTTTTGCTTTCTTAAGCTCATCCACTGGTTTACCCAGAACCATTTCAGACAGAATCCATGCTACCTTTTCAAGCACCACATCCGCTTCCGCAACAAAACTCAGCTTTTGGTTTATCTCATGCGTTACCGAGCTATCCTTAAAAGCCTCCAGAGCCGATGATTCAACGAAGTCTTTGACAACCAACAGAGATTTCATCCAGGCACTATAAGGCACAAGCTCCCAAGCAAAGGGAAGCTCATTAGCCAAATCAATAACTTGCTGAAACTGAGTTTCATCCGCCCTGATCAGCAGCATGGCCATCGCTCTATGATTGGCGGCAAAGCAGTCCCATAGATCAAACGTCGTAGCAGGCAAATGCTGGAACGCCTCAAGCGTTTCAAACACGAAACCCCAGTCTTTGTGTTCATATTTAGAGAGCATTTGTTGAATACACTCACCGATCTGATAGCGCCTCTCTCTTTCATCATGAGTAGCAATCGCATCACGCAATCGACCATTGCCACTCGGGATGTATCCGGGTTGTACCAAAATAGAAGGGCGAACAGGTGCCGTTCGGCCTTTTGCCGGCATCACAAGCCATGGGCCGGGGTCAATGTTTTTTGGCCGGTACCACTCGCCCGTAGGTACATCCTGCGTAAGACATGGTTTCAGCTCTCTTCCATGATCGATGGGGTTAAGAAGTGAGTGTACTTCCAACACTAGATCATCGACTACACATTGCTCGACACTCCCCCGATAGCCGGCCGCGTCCAAAGTAATTGCATGATCAGACACCTGAAGCTGGCAGGTGTATCGGGCCAACTTAAGCCGCCGATAGGTATGATTGCCCGCGAGAGTGAGTTCAATACGAAAATCCAGATCTTCACTCAGGGAAAACAATTGCTGAAGTTGATCCCGCAACTGAATCAATGGCAATTCTGAGATCTGTCCCATTCGAGGCAAGGGAATGCGGTCTGAGAGCGTCCTGATATCATTGCTATCAAAACCCATCCCCCGGATACCGATATCGAGATTAAAACACTCGGGCGTTCCACCACTATGATTAAAGCCAACTGCATGGACACCAGAAAGATCAGAGATAGATAAAAATATATTCTCATCCAACCAATTACCGTAACCATCTCTGAACCTGGCACCAGCCACAGGAATCGGCATCATCAGACTTAAGGCACGCGGGAGATGAGGCCACTGAATATGCAGTTGAAACGAAGAGCAACTCTCATCGTTTCGGGTTAAGAGTAGCCTTGTGCTCTCACTCTCTACCTGCTGAACTTCCAGATCCACGCACTCAGAAGATGATACAAAGCGTACACCCGGAACACCGGCCACCCTGATTTCACCACTACGTTCCTCTCTTCCGGGAAAAAAATTCAAAAATCAGTTTTTTCGGGCAGAACACCAATGCGGGAACGATAAAGTACCTCTTTCCCATCTACCGCCTTAATATCAACAACTCCTTCCATGCTGGAAGAACAGTGCTGCCACGCATCGTCACTGCCTGCATGTCGCCATAGTAGAGCAGTATACGAATAGTTGCCTGTTGCACCCCCGACGTTTTGCCGGTGCAGCTTGGGAATGCCCAGGAATACCTGATGCACATTAGCTTCTCCCCAATATCTAGTGCCGGTTAGCTGATACTGAGGAATATCCAGTTTTGGTTGGCGCGTCCGAATAGTGAATTCACCTTCGGTAGTACGCACCTTAATCTCACCCTCCGTTTGATAGATGTCCCTGGCAAACTCTTCAAGATTCCCCAAACGATCAGGGCCAGCCTCCATCGACGAAACCACTGCTCCATTGGGAATAATCAATGTGGTAGTTTCTGCCGCAAGGGACATTCCACCCTGCCCCAGATAGCGCAGATGATTATCTTTTTCGACAAATATCCAGGGCAGATCATCTTCCAGCAGGCTGCCTGCAAGCGCACCTATGTCACTCACTGCGCTCCCGTAGGAGAAGAGTCCTACCGCCGCTTCGGCTACAGCATCAGCACCCGCCCATCTCACCGTATCGTTTCTGGCCTTGTAGTGATCATTATCAATACGAGACAACACCGCCATACGAGCCTTGAAAGGGCGCATCAGCCAAATCTCTAACTGACTGGGCCAGTCTATATCGCCAAAAACAGCCATAAGGGAAGCGATCGATATCTTTCTGGAAATATCAACCACAGCTTGAAGCCTGAACTGGCCACATGCCTCTTTGATAAGGTACCGATTCAGTGATAGCGGTACCCCGGTATCACTGCTCCTAGCTGCATCCACTACCAAGGCTTGCAACAGAGCCTGAGCCGGTTCGTTATCCAGAGACAGCGGAAAGCGATCACGCCACACTGGATTCACCTTATCCAGATGAGCAACAGGATCTTTCTGTCCGGCAAGATCGAACTTACCCTCAGATCCAATGTAATCTCAACAATCTCCCCCGCCACACGAAATACCGTGTCACGTCGAAATGAGGCTGGGAGATCTTTTTGAAGCTCTGAGGCAACCTGACTGGCTGGCACCCCACTCGCCCGAACGGGCAGATAACGATCCAACAGGTGTTTGAAAAAACGCTTCAGGCCAGTATGGCCCTCACCAAGAAGGTTCAGAGGCAGACCACCCTCTGCTGCGATAGACCCGATAAAAGTGCGAGCCTGCCCTGTGTAAAAGATCTCACGTTTCCAGTAACGAAATCCGCGCTCAAGGGCCGGATATAAGGCAACTTGCGTACTGCTCTGCAACGCCTGAATATCATCTTCACTCAATCCTGCCGCCTTAAAAATTGGTGACCACGACCACGGCCCGCCATGATATTCCCGGCGCCACCACTCTGCGGCAAATAGCACAAAAAGCGCATCGTATTTCTGGTCCTTGCGGAATATCTCGTGCCCCCGAAAGTGGGAAACCAGCTGCAGCAGCTTTGAAATGCGCTGAAACTCATCATCTGTGGTCTTGTAGGCATACAGGGTCTGCCATCGGCCCACTCAATCCCCCTGGCCGAAAGAAAAGATGCCAGCCACTTGTTAAGCCGCTGCTCTTTCCCGGCTGAATCCACCTTGTGCTCTGGCTTAGCCGAAGGCAGCTCGTCCAGAACAGCCCCGGTTTCTGAGACGGGCAGCGTGACTGGTGTGGGTTGGGGTGACCAAGGAGTAGTGACACGCTCCCGTGCCCACTCGGCTATCAGTTCAAGGGCAGTCGAGGAAAAACCCACCAGCCAACACGGGGCCATTTATGTGCCGTCTTTGGCTCGGCGACATCATATTTTTCTTGTAACGCCTCTTGCAGGCTGATGGCATGTACATTCTGCTTGTTGATAGCGATCTCTGCACTGTACTCCTCCTGCACCCCGGCAATGTAGATCGTGAATATTGCCTTGCGCTCACCGGGTGGATAAACTATGACACCATTTCCTGAATCAAGCACTCTAGGCTGTAATCCCGCCTCGATCACCCAATCTGCCAAATATTCCAATGACCATGGCTTATCCATTTTTATCTCCCTGCTATTCCTGACTAAAATCTATCTTTTACACACAACCGGTGTTTGTCAACAAAGTTGTCCGAATTTTCTCACGCAGCCTTAAGCAATTTCTGCTCTTCAGCACGCACCTCTTTTGGTGGATTCAACCAGACTTCAGTCACTGGACTCCAGTCCCTAATCTTGCCTGACCACCGCTGTGGGTTTCTCTCTTTTGCTGACTCATAAACCGCCTTCCTTTTCTCCAGGAGGTCGCTATCTTGTCCATTGTGCCGCTGGTTTGGTGTGACATACTGGATCGAGCTATGGCGGTGCTCTCCGTTGTACCACTGCACAAATTCGTGCACCCATTTGCGGGCTGCGTCCAGATCGTCGAAGGGTTTGTTTGGATACGCTGGGCTGTACTTCATCGTACGAAACAGACTCTCAGAGTAGGGATTGTCATCACAGAGGGGCGACTAAATGAGGGAACCACACCCAGCTTCTGTAACGTAGCCAGCATGGTGGCACCTTTCATGGGGCTTCCATTGTCTGAGTGTAGTACCAACCCTTCCCGGTGAATCCCTTCTGCCAAACAGCTCTTTCTTATTAACTGACTGGCCAGTTCAGCGCCCTCTGTTTCGTGAATTTCCCACCCTACAATTTTGCGGCTGAAGATGTCCTCTATCAGGTAGAGATAGTAGAACATCCCTCGAATTGATGAGGCCAGATAGGTGATGTCCCAGATCCATACTTCGTTAGGGGCTTCAGCTTTGTATCCCTTTGGTTTTGTAACGACTCTTGGTGTTTCAGCACGCCCCCTACGGTTCACCTGGTCGACCTCTCTCAGCACCCTGTAAAAGCTTGATTCAGAAGCAATATATTTCCCTTCATCAGCCAGTATGGGCACGATTTGTGATGGCGGCAGACTCTTGAATTGTGACTGGTTACACGTCTCAACAATCTTATCTCTCTCCTTTTCGGTGAGTTTATTGGCTGGCGTTCTTGCTGCCGCTGACTCTTTACGTCGATCTTTAAGCGCTTGCTCTTTGTGCAATTGCTGCTTCCAGCGACGCAGAGTGCGTGAATTGATCTCTAGCACCTCACATGCCTTAGGCTGGCGTGCACCTGCGACTGCCTCACCAATCAGGCTGATGGCTATCTGGCGATCCTCAGGGGCAATCATTCTTCCCCTTTGCCCCCCCAGAT
>MOXH01000108.1_pt1 | contig 12817 bp, 17 predicted proteins | sample 1471181 | NCBI WGS metagenome assembly MOXH01 (sample SAMN05806436, study PRJNA327811) | mollusc metagenome | isolation source: Phylotype A (SB4) bacterial symbionts from gill | host: Thyasira cf. gouldii | place: Canada: Bonne Bay, Newfoundland | collected 2010-05-07
GCAACACCCCTCGCCTGCTCCCGCAACCCGCCTGAGCACGTCTTCATCGCGCTCCCCTTGTTTCAGCCATCAGAATCAACCGTTCGGTGCCGGTGGTAGGATCGGCCGAGCCAAACAGGGCAACACACCCCTTGCGGATACAGGGAATATCTCCTACCGCCTCCTCCGTCTCGTAGGGGTAGAGGTTGCGACCAGCTCGGATAATGATCTCCTTGCTACGGCTGGCGAGATAGAGATCACCCGCAGCGATATAGCCGAGGTCTCCGGTCTCCAGCCAGTCACCATCAAAGAGCTTACGGCTCTCCTCAAGGTTACGGTAGTAGCCACGGGTGGCGGAAGGCCCCTGGAACTGTATGCGGCCTTCATGCCGCTCCGGCAGCTCTCTACCCGCCTTATCGACCACACGGATCTGATAGCCAGGCAGGGGCCTGCCACAAGCGACAAGCTGCAGCGTCCGGGTTGCATCATCTGCCGCCCTTAACGCCTCACCATTAACAAGAAACCACTCCTTCTGAATACGGTCGATCAGCGGCCCCCGTCCTGCCGGAGGAAAGGCCAGCCCAACCGCAGCCTCCGCCAGGCCGTAGACCGGAGAGAGCGCCTCAGGTCGCAGACCATAGGGAGCAAAGCGATCACAAAAACGGCCTAGGGTGCGCGGGCTCACCGGCTCGGCGCCATTAAACGCCAGCCGCCAACTGGAGAGATCCAGCCCCTCGATATCACTCTCCGACACCTTGCCAAGACAGAGTTCATAGGCGAAGTTAGGGGCGGCAGAGAGGGTGCCCTGGTGGTGATGGATTGCCCACAGCCAGCGGCTGGGATGGGCAAGAAAATGTAAGGGCGACATCAACACCAGCGGCATAGCGTAGTAGAGGCTACCCAGCCAAGCGCCAATCAGCCCCATATCATGATAGAGCGGCAGCCAGCTGATAAAGCGATCGCTGGAGCTAGCCCCTGTAGCCTCGCCCATAGCACGAATATTGGCCAATAAATTCTTGTGACTCAGCATCACCCCTTTGGGCTGACCGGTGCTGCCGGAGGTGTACTGGAGAAAAGCGATATCATCGGTCTTAATCGCCACCACATCAGGAAGAGCCTCCGATGCATACAGCTCCTTGGCGGTAATAATATCTCTTAGTAGCTCCAGGCGGGCACGCAGCAGACGGGCAACGGTCTGCGCCTCCGGCACAGTAATCAAGATCACGCTTTGGGCGTTGGCGAGTATCCCTACATGGCGGTTTAGGTGATCTTCCAACTGGGAGAGCCGTTGGGGGGGATAGATCGGTACCGGGATGGCACCGCACAGTAGTACACCATAGAAGCTATAGAGGTAATCACGTCCGGTGGGCAGCATGATCGCCACGGTCTGCTCCGGTTGCAGCCCGAGCTGTTGCAGTCCCGCCGCCGCCTTTTGTGCACCTGCCCAGAGATCGGCGTAGCTAATCTCCTCGGGTTGATCTCCATCACCATAGAGATAGATGTGTACCCGCCGGGGATGTTCTCGTAGATGCCACTGAAGGATTTCTGGCAGGGTCTCTGCGTGGTGGGGCAGGTCGGCAACCCTCTCTGGAAGCGCCACTCTTGGCATCAAGGCGGGCTCTGGAAGCTTGCTGGGTACGGCGGCAAGGATCTCCCGCAGCAGCTCAGCAGGCGTCTCTGCCTCGGCCAGCAGCGTTCGGGGAGGTGGATATCGAAGCCCTTTTCGATACGGACAAACAGCTCGACACGAGAGAGGCTGTCAAGACCGAGATCGCGGTCGAGGCTGTTCTCCAGGACGACCCCTCCCTGAAGCCGCAGATCCGGGTGCAGCTCTGCAAGAAAGCGCTCGATCAGCGCCAGCAGTTGGGCTTGGGGCTCATGGGATTCCATCACACCATCCCCTCGCTGCTTTTCACAAGGGGCACTTTCTTCACATATTCCGATGTCATCACAGCCAATAAGGCGCTGTAGTTGAGAGCGAACGAGAGGGTGTCACCTACCTGATGCGGCCGGGTTGAATCGGTGACATCGACGACCAGATAACCGCTGGAGGCACCGACCAGCTGCAGCAGCGGATCGAGGGGGGTAATACCGCTAATATCCACATCCTCGCGACCGACATTGAGCAGGGCGCGCAGCCGTTCACCAGCGTCACTGAATTTTGGCCGTCCTCCAAAGGCATCTTCACCCCGCCGGCCTATGGGTAGGCTCGGTTTTCTTTTCAGTTCGATAATCTCGGCGTGGAGGAGAAAAGCGTCCTGGTGGGTATTTGGCCAGGGTTTACGCTGAATCGTCTCCCTCCCTAAGAGTATCCCCTCTCCAATCCTTGCCTGATTGATCCGCTGGGGCATTTCACCCTGCACCAACAGGTTGAGACCACTGGAGTTAATGGCAGAAACAGTCTCAAGGGTGATACCACAGGTATGCTCAACCTCTGCGGCCAAGGTCACCAATCGGTTCATATTTTCACGGCTGGGTTCGACACCAGCAAAACAGGCAAGATTGCACCCAATCCCGACAAGGCGAAGGGCCGATAGTTTTTGTACCGCTTTAGTCAAAGGGATCAACTCATCGGGCCAGACCCCCTCCCGCAGGTCGCCAAGATCGACCATCAGTATCACCTCATGAATCCGGCCCACCCTTGCGGCGGCAGCGGAGAGTGCCGTCAATACAGCGCGCTCTGAGTTGAGGCTCCGTCCCGCCAAGCACACCACCTCATCAACAGCGGAGAGCGGGGGGATGCGCAGCAGCAGATAGTCGGCATCTATACCCGCCCTCTGCATGCGCCGAATATTTTCAAAGCGGGAGTCGGCAATCCCTACCGCGCCACCCCGCAGCATCGCCTTGGCCACTTGCGGGTGACCACACACCGCCTTGGTCACCGCGTAGACGGCGACGCCACTCTCCCGGCATAAAGAGACGATAGTGCGGCTATTGTGCTCGATCTTCTCCAGGTCGATGGTGAGATAGGGGGTTACCATGACGACTAGCGGAAACTATCTCTTTGACGCAACTTGCGCACCATAAAATTGGCGACCTCACGCCCCTTGGTACCGCGACCAAAGCCTGCATCCAGACCACACTCCCGGGCCAGCGGGTTGCTCACCTGTGTTCCACCGCAGATCAGTAGTAGACCCTCTCGCAGCCCCCGTTCTACCGCCAGCTGGTGAAGCCTGCGCATATGGGTCTTGTGCACATCACTATGGGTGACAATAGTGGAGATCAGCACCCCGTCGGCATGCACCTCTTGGGCCGCATCAATCAGCTGTTCAACAGAGACCGATGTACCGAGAAAATGGCACTTGAAGCCGTAGCGTTCGATGCCGCCATGTTTGATATCGAGAATCTCATGGATGCCCACCGAGTGCTCATCCTCGCCCACGGTGGCCGCCACCAGATGGATAGCACGGGGGCGAACCCAGGCTTCTATCTCCTCATCAGAGAGCAATAGCTCCACCTTCCCTTTGGGAAGCAGGTCGGTGCGGATCGGTATATCCAGCACCCCCTTGATCTCAAACAGGCTCCCCTCCGCCGGGTGCATCAGCCGCCGACTGATCACCTGGGGCTCGTTGAGATTCATATGCCGCGCCATCTCCAGGGCTGCGGCTTCGGCCACCTCAGGCCGTTCGGGCACAAACAGGGTGACGCAGACAACACCGTCTCCGTGACGCTCCACTTCCGGGCGTACAATCCCCTGCCGCTGCTCTTCGAGGGGTCCCTTCAGCCGTTCCCCGACACTGTCGGCGGGGTCCAACTCATCAATATAGACGATCTTCGAAGGGTCGCAGAGGGTGCATCCACCGTAATCATCACAGGGCTTGCCACCACGGTGAGCGTAGCGGTTATTGCCAAAATGGCCGCATACCGGAGCACCGTAGTCGGCCTCCCGTGGGATCACACTATCCGCACCGTCACCCCCGGTGGGGCTGCGACTGATACCGTCACCCCGCCGCTCCGGGTAGTAGCCGGAGTCAACAAACTGTCCCGACTCAACCGCTGCATAGTAGCCACCCTGGTCAATAATCTCTTGGAGAAAGAGCACCGCCCGCTCCTTCAGCTCCCGCACCTGTCGGCGTAGGGGGCCGCTCGTTTTCACCGCCACCAGCTCATCCAGTCCATCAAGCCCCATCAAAGTCTGGCGGGTGGCGTTGACAGCGGCAATATTGTTGTAGTGCCAGGGAATATTGCGCCCCTCATCTGGGGTGATGGTGCTCTGGATATCGGCACTGGTGAGACGGGAGATCAGAGTATCCAGAACATGGGTGACGATCACCTCCTGGGTGTCACTCTCCATGTAGCGGGTGTTCTGCTGTGCGCGTATGGGGAAGCCGGCAAACAGCTCCCGCAGGGCGATGGCGTAAGGGAGATCAAGGCGCAGTTTGGGGGCCGGCGGTGCTGTCGGTGGCACCGTGGAGAGAGCAATCAACTCTTTGGGCATACCCACCGCCAGGGAGAAGGCGCAGTTGACGGCGTGCTGTACGAATAGCTCCGGCGTCACCTTCCACGCATCCTTCGCCGTGGCGTTGGCGTTGTGGGCACCATCGAGTTGCAGTATGCCCCCTGCCGCCATCACCGATTTGGCCTCGGCGGCATCGACAAAGGAGCGGTGCATATTGATATTGCGGTAGAGCACATTGTACTGGGGGTCCTGGTGGGCGCCATTGACCCCCTCTTCATTGAACAGCACCGCCATCTCCGGGCCGGCCAGACCACTGACGTAGGAGTGGAAGTTGATCGGTCGCCCCACTTCATCCTCTATGGCGTCCAGCGCCTTGCGGCTGGCGCGGATCTGTTTGCGTGTTATCGGGATACCGCCGATCCCCTCCGGTGTCCCCTCGATCAGGCCGTCGATATGGGACTGGCCGGTGGTACGTATTACCATAATGTGATCGGCACCGTGCCAGGCCGCCATACGCATACGCCGTAGATCATCCTCGAAACGGCCAGAGGCTATTTCAGTGGTGATCACATAGTCACATTGGGGGTCGATACCAGCGAAGTAGGCTGCCGCAGGAAGAGGTACCGACTGCTTCAGATTCTCCGAGGTATTGCGGTAGGAAAACGGGCCAATCTGCTGATCTTTCAGCAGCTTGCGCCAATACCACCCTTTGCGTCTAGGGCGATAATGGTCAAGATCGGCCAGCAACACCTCAATATCGAGCTTTTTATCGGGGTCGAGTTTCATCCGGTTTCACACCCACTCAATTCACCAACTCATCCCAATAACGATCTTCGAGCAGAGCCAAGCCCGCTTCACGAATCTTGAGCCCTTTCGACTTGGCCAGTTTCAGCACCAGATGCCCGGCACCGTGACCGAGGAGATTGAGCTCCTCCATCCGCCCCACCAACTGTGCACTCTCGCTACTGTCAAAACCCATCCGCAGCAGCAGGGAGCGCTCGATGGAGGGGGTGGTGTGGGTGCGCGCCTCCTCCACCATCGGGTCGACCACCTTGTTTACCAGTTCCCAAAACTCTTCGTGCAGCTCCTGATCATCCATCTCTTCCAGCGCCTCTTTGCGCAGGGTGTAATCATCCCTTCTTTCCGTGATTGTCATAGACCTTCTCCTCTATATAGTGGCGGCTGGTACCTGTGTCAGCCGCCAAAAAATCAATATCGTTATCTGTCAGCACCGCCGTTTCAGGCAGCGCGTCCAGTGTCTGCGACAGATAGCGCTGCCGCAGGTGTTCCAGATCCATCTCCACCACCCGCAGCTGGGACGGGTGCTCAGGGATCACTATGGAACTCCCCGGACAGCTGTCACGGGGGTCACCACGCACCACCTCAATGCCCATCTCAAGGGCCAGATTCAACTGTGCCAGCGGGTGTTTGCCTGCACCGGTATATTCGGTCTCCTGAACCACCAATATCTGCTCCCGCTCCATGGTGCTTGCAATGGCTATGGCGGCTGCGAGGGAGGTGTTGCCAGCGGGTCCCCGCTCCATCCCCTCCAGCTCTGCCAGTAGCTGGGTGGCATAGAACACCTCGCCCTGGGTGACGGTGACAAAACGATCCATGTAACGCAGGGAGCGGGCCGCATTGCGTGGCACATCGGCGCGGTCGGGAAAGATGGTGAAAGGGATAGAGAAACCGGTGTGACCGGTAGTAAAGGATTTGCGGTTAAAGTCACGATCTGAGGCCATATGCAGCCCACTGAGATCGACGCTGGCTGCCACCATCTGACAGTCGTTTGCACCCGCCTTAAGCAGCCCCCTGGCGGTGCCGGTAACATTGCCACCACCGGCATGGGTGGCGATAACGGCGTCGGGAAAGCGACCACAGCGTTTATGCACCTGCAGCGCCAGCTCATAGCCGAGGGTTTCAACACCGAGAATCGAGTAGGGGGTGTAGAGGGAGGCGTTGAAGTAGCCGGTTTCGTGCAGGGTGTCGAGAAACACCATAAAGAGTTCGGGACCGACCGATAGACGTACCACCTCCGCCCCAAAGGCCTCGCAGGCCCGGCTCTTCTCGGCAATTTCAGGCTGGGCGACGCCGCGACTGTCGAAGGCCTCCTGCAGCAGAATACACCTCAGGCCAGCTTTAGCTGCCTGAGAGGCCACCGCCGCACCATAATTGCCGCTGGTGGCCGCCACCACCCCTTTGTAGCCACGCTTTAGCGCCTCGTGGATTGAGAGTGAGGCACGGCGATCCTTGAATGAACCGGAAGGATTGGCCGCCTCATCCTTAATAAAGAGTCTTGCCCCCTTCTCCGGCCCCCCAAGCAGGCGGATCAGGGCTGTAATATTGTGCAACTCAACCAGGGGTGTGTCGCCCACTGCTGTGTGCGACTGAATCTGGCGGATCTGCTCAATGTCGTAGCCGGTATCGCTGAATAGCCGCTCATAATCGAAGGCAACAACACCGGTACGGTAGCGCTCATAGTCGATACCCACGGAGCTACGCATGATCTCCTCTCTCTGGGCCATTACCACCTGATATGCTTCGGCCCTCATCCCGGCCTCTTCTGGTGTAGCAAGGCCCGCACTTCTCCGCCAATAGTGGATAGCTGAGGCAGAGGGGCACCAAAACCGTGGCTGTATGGGGGATTGGCCTGGACCAACCGCCCCCTGAGTCGGCGGCCACTTGCTGTTTCAACAGTCACCTCATCACCCAGATTGGCATCGTCCACGAGAAAACCTTTCACACGCATCTCCAGAGGCACCTTTTGGGTATCTTCGGGAAGAGTTTTAGCGCGTTCACCCGCCGCCAGCAAGATAGCGTGGATCTCCACCCAAGCCCCCCTGTTCACCCACTCATCCATGGGAACTGCCACGAATGTTGATCATCTCCCTGACATCACCCAGCAGTGCCGCCGGAGGGGGCAGGTCTGCCATAGTGTGGAGACCGGGAGAGGCATTGAGAATCCGTGGAATCATATTCACCGCCAGCGCACAGGTGGCCACTCCACCGGGTATCTCAGGGCTGCCCTCCAGGCGAATCGATGGAGTACCGTCGATCTCTATCCGGTCACCTGTCTCGATCCCTTCAAGCGCTGGATGAATCTGCTGTGGGTGGATCAGTGTGATTACCGGTTCACCTTGACGATAGGCTATCGCCTGATGAAAACAGCCCGCCACCCTGCCGGGCTCCAACGTGATAAAGGGGGTCTCCCGTCTTACCCTGGTGATAATCGGTTCGCGCTGCTCTTCAACCCGGTCAAGCTCCCAACCCAGGGCATCTGCGATCATATTGAGTGACTCTCCAAAACCGAAGTGTCCCACCACACTCCCCTCCTCCAAGCCGCTGTAAAACGCCTCCTGAGTGAGGCCGACACCTTGGCTTTTGAGTACAGAGGGACCATAAGGTGATAGATCGTTGACCCGCCGTGCGGTAATGGAGTGGATATCGGAACAGACACCGCTGAGGGTGATCACCAGCAGGTCGAGAATAAACCCGGGATTGATCCCGGTGCCGACCAAGGCAACACCGTGATCCTGTGCAAGCCGGTGTAATTTTTTCGCCCTCTCTACCGAGCTACTCGCCGGATAGGCCATCTCTTCTGCAATAGAGATTACAGGGACGCCGTGGCCCAGCAGAACGCTCAGCTCTCCCATGGCATCATCAAGACGGGAGCAGGTTGCCTGAATGGCTACCTGGGGCCTGCTCTGCTCAATCAGAGACTCCAAATCTCCCTCGATTGGAATACCCAACACCTTGCCTAGCCCTATTGCCAGCCCCAGATCCATTCCGGCACGCTCCCCTCTTCTGGCAAAAAGGGCCACCAGCTCCATACCCTCTTTACCCAGCACTAGACGGGCGATACCGGTCCCATCTGACCGGAGCCCAAAATCAGAACGCGCAGCTTTTCCCTCAACAGAATTAACTCCCATCATCTGCCTGCGTCAAAACAGCCAAAAGCACACAGCCACCACTTCAGACCGTACGCATCAATTACATTAGGAAGTATAGAAGAGAATAGTGAAATACGCTGGCAGCTAGCAGGAGGGTGTAACGGTTAGATTGAGTAACCAGTCGACCAGAAAAGGTCACCCAGCAGATTATGAAATAGCTCAATCAGCCGTGACTAACGGCGCTGAACCACCATTGATAACAATAATATCCTTTGGCACAACCAGCGTAAAGACACTTCCCTGCCCCTTTTCACTCTCTACATCAATCCGCCCATTGAGTAATTCAACTGCGATCTTACGGGTGAGATAGAGCCAAGCCCTGTCCCTCCCGCCTTCACCCGCAGGTGACTCTCAAGCCGCTCAAAGGCGTCAAACAGATTGGGAAGATCTTCTCCTGCAATGCCAATACCGTTGTCCGTTGTCCGTTGTCCGTCACCCGCAGCATCAGTTGCTCATCCTGAGCATAGGCACAACACTGAATCGACCCTTTCTCACTATATTTAACCGCATTACTGAGCAGATTGAGCAGGCACTGAAGCAACCGCCGACGATCAGAGACCGAATGCAACCCTGGTGCAATCTCTATCTCTAAAGAGAGCCCTTTATCATCTGCCAGAGGTCTGATGCTCTTGACTGCTTCCTCCACCACCTCGGCGACAGCAAACCGCGTCACATCAACCTCCAACCTCCAACCTCCCCGACTCTATCTTGATATATCGATAATATCCGTAATCAGATCCAGCAAATGTTGTCCTGAGCGATTGATACGATGAAGATAATCGTTCTGTCTATCGTTCAAATCGCCGGTCACCCCCTGCAAAAGCACATGGGAGAAGCCGATTATGGAGTTAAGTGGCGTTCTCAGCTCATGGGATACCGAAGCGATAAACATCGACTGCAACCGATCCAGCTCCAAGAGCTTCCTATTGGCCTGCAGAAGTGACCTGTTACTCTGACTCAGCGCCCTCCGTACCCGATGCAGTTCCAGCTGAGTCTTCACCCGGGAAAGCACCTCTTCACGCTGAAAAAGGCTTACTGATGAAATCAATCCCCCCCGCCCTAAACCCGGCAAGACGATCCTCTAAGTCACCGAGAGCGCTAATAAATATCACCGGCAGATCTTTGGTGCGGCTATTAGCCTTCAGTTGCCGACACACCTCATAGCCGTCGATGCCTGGCATTCTGATATCAAGAAGACAGAGATCCGGCAACCTGGAGGCGACAGAAGCAAGGGCCATCTCTCCGCTGTCGGCAGGACAGATAGCGTACTCATCCCCCGACAGCAGCTCGACCAACAACTTCAGGCTTGAAGGGGTGTCATCAACAATGAGAATTTCACTTTTTTCATCTCGCCATATCCACGGAGCTGAGTAACCTGCTTTTATTATGATCGAAGAGTCCTAACAGCGCGAAAAAAATCCGTTAACCACAATGGCAAAATTACCCAGCAAGTATCAATCCTAGATTCTGCAGTTGACCGCTCCATTCTGGTAATTTCCCAATAACCCAGTGCAGATGGATAACTTTCAGTAAAAATCACAAAAAATCAGGACACCCATCACTTAAACAGTAATAATCAGGACACCGTAATAATCAGAATAATCAGGACACCCATAAATAAGGCGCAGGACATCCACCTGCCGCCGATACATCCATGCAGGTGCCTGATCATTGCGACCGAGCTTAGCAATCCAGTTTTCGACCTGTGACGCAATCTGTTCTAGCAACCGAGTATCTGGAATCATGGAGGCCGTACACTTAATTCCTGACAATTAAGTCACTATGCAACAGCTAGCTTCAAATTATTTCTATTATAAAATTGAGCCATGACATTTTGTTTTATCCTGGTTGATGAAGTGCGGGGATTGTATAGCACTTGATCGATCTGCTTTCCTTCCGATTTCAGATAAGACTCCACCGCTAGATTGTGGGGCTTGTTTCCCCAATCTTCGCCAATTACGAAAATATCGATATTTAGTTCTTTGCAACCAGACACGTATTCAAGCTCATCGTAGGGGCGAACAATATCAACGCAACGCAATGCCTTCAGCATTTCCATCCGCTGCTCAAGAGGAATAACAGGTACATTGGGCTTGTAAGAATTCACAACACGATCTGAGGCAACACCAACGGCAGAACATCACCTAATGATTTACAGTATTCTAGTAAGGCAAGGTGTCCAACATGCAACAAATCAAAAGTACCTACGGTATATACAATCATGTGCTATTTAACTCCTCAAAAAAGTAATTATCAGTGCCCTGTTTTACCGACACCGATGCTTCTATCGATGCCTTCTATAAAAGTTTCCAGCAATAAATGCCCGTCATTCCAAGTGTATAAAACGCAAGCAGATAAACATTGCCTGTATTGCCAGAAAGTTTGGGCGTTTTGATTTGAGATACATTCAGGGCGGCAAGTCCTAGGGCACTGACATATAGAACCACTGGGAATATTCCATCAGAAAAAACACTTTCAAAAAGGAATATAAAAACGAGTGCGATGTTGTTGTTATCCAGCGCCAGCCCTGTGTATTGAGACTCATCAGACAAGCCGAATGTGCTGAAGTAACTTAACCGTATCGCACTGGCAGCGAGCACTATGAAAGCGACTGGCAGAAATACGGGATCGAACTTCCCATAGCTAAGCAAAAGAATCGCGGGAGCGACGCCATAGCTCACAATATCTATGACCAGATCGAGTTGGCCACCAAAAATTCGGTCGCTGCCTGTGCGGCCCTTCATTCTTCGAGCAACCAGTCCATCTGCCCAGTCAAAGGCAACGGCCCAGATCATGCCAATCATTGCTGCGTAATAAATGCCAAGAATACTGAAATAGATCGCTAATATTGTGCAGGCCAACCCGGCAAGTGAACACAAATTAGGCAGATCTTTTACATAGGAAATAATGGCGGGTTGTAACTCTTGAGGCTCTTCATTGCCTGTGGTCATGATGATCCTAAAAGTAATAACTACGAATCAAAAATGCACCTAAATCACGTTGTAAATAATTCGCGCGCGGCATCACGCTGCTAAATAGACGGAGTTACGCTAAAACGCGCTCTTCCCTCATTAAGATTGAGAAGCGCAAACAATAGGTGCTATGAATCTACTCTATTCGCTTGCAAGCAAATAGGTTAGCAATAAGGAGGATAGAGGCGTGTGGGCCAGTAGGCTCAATACAGGGCAGGACTAACCTGCTGACTATACTCCCTATTTAGCCCGGCGCACAGCGGTTTGATTTTTAATTTGTATCATCTTGTATAGCTTAGATTTTCTTGTCAGTTGGAAACGCTTTTGGCGATATAGTGTTCGCTGATTAAATTTGGTCTATCCGGGTTTTGCAAAGGGATATTGAGGGATATTGAAGGGGATATTGAGGACACCCACCCACCACCCAAATCTCCTCATTGAGTGGTGGGTGTCCTGTTAGCTGTTATTATTATGGAAGACAATGCAAGCTTTGTGACGTGCGGGCCAGTGGATTTTATCTCCGATGGTAAGACGGCCAGGGTTTAGTATCTCTTATTGATCCTCTTTACCATGCCAGATACGCAAGATATAAATCTCATTTTCCAACACAACATAACGCACAAGATAATCCCCGCTAATCAAGTCTTGCACTCCAGGCATCTCCTCGACATTAATACCGATTTCGGGTTGATCCGTTAACCGTAGTATCGATTGTTTTAACAGCTGACTAATACGCTTGGCGGCTTGTGGGTTTTTGCTAGCTATAAATTCACGCAAGCGGATCAAGTCCCTTTGCGCACTGTGAGTGAAGTGTAATTTCATAGTTTTGGTGGTGCTTTCTCCTCTCCACTACCCCAGCTATCCAGCCAATCGATCACATCTGCCGCTTCTGTAACACGTCCAGCTTTAATGTCAGCTAAAGCTTCACGGGTTTCTTCGAGCATTTGAGCTTTACGATCCTCCCTTTTCAGATACTCTTTAACCGCGTCATTGATAAGCCAGCCTTTTGTCCGTCTTAGCTTTTTAGCCGCATGATCAAGTTGACTCAAGAGATCATCCGGCATTCTTACGCTTGTCATTCCCATGCTACCCACCTCATAATAATGCACTGCATTACAATGCATTATAGCGATTAATATCACTACTCGCTATCTCTTGAGACAGAGACAAAAGGGGACGGATCTATTTAGTGTCCGGTCAGAAACAAGCTATTCAGCAACCAGCGCCAAAATAAAGTAAGAGTGCTTAATAAGTGCCAAATAGATCCGTCCCCTTTAAATCATTTTTTCTCAAATACGAGTAATGTTGAGTACATACACACCTAAACACAATTATTTCTTATATTTGAATAATAATTGACACTCTTAGCATAATGAGTTATTCATTTATCAAATAGGAGGAATTATGGTTGGAAAAATCACACCACAGCCCCTTCCCGAATCCCCTGTTATCGACAACTTGACAGCCTTCGGAGCCCATATTCGCAGCATGCGTACCCAGATGCAGTTACGCATCGA
>MOXH01000109.1_pt1 | contig 12737 bp, 12 predicted proteins | sample 1471181 | NCBI WGS metagenome assembly MOXH01 (sample SAMN05806436, study PRJNA327811) | mollusc metagenome | isolation source: Phylotype A (SB4) bacterial symbionts from gill | host: Thyasira cf. gouldii | place: Canada: Bonne Bay, Newfoundland | collected 2010-05-07
TACTTTGATACCACCCCAACCACGGATACTGGCGGGATCGCAGGCACAACTGGCACTGCCGTAACCACTGGCACAACGGGCATCACCGGCACCTCTGGCATCGCCGGGACCACTGGGACCGTTGGTGCCACGGGAACCACTGGCACAGCTGAAACCACCGGAACCGTTGGTACTGCTGATACCGCTGGCACTGCCGAAGCAACTGGCACTGCTGAGACCGCTGAAACCACAGGAACCGCTGAAGCCAGTCAGACCCCCAGCCCCGGCAGCACCAATGGGGGCGCATTTGCTGAAATCACCGCCGATGGCACAGTCACCCTCGTATTGAATGACGGCACCCAGGTGACAGGAATATCCATGCCGGGCACCAGCGTCTCTCTCTCTGGAGATACCCTGATTATCACCAGAGATACGTCTGCCGACTACACCCCGACAAACCAGGCAACCACCATGTCTGTGGTCATGATGGAGAATGGGGAAGCAACGGCATCCCAGGGTGATTATGTCATCACTGATGGGAATACACAGTTGACCACCAGCCCATTGGAAGGCAGCCCCAGTCCAATCTCAACACCGGGAGAAGTCATTGATACGATAGGGTTCAGCGCCACTGATGGTGCTGGCAACCCAATAACATTCAGCGCATCGATTGCAGAGGATGGCGTCATTATCCAACCGCAGGGGCGCGTAGCGGCTGAATTGGTTGCCTCTCAGTCCGATCTGGTACTTGGGCTGGCCATGGTTGAACTTCAAAAGCAACCGGATTTCTCCGTTGATGATGTCGATACCGTTTACTTTGATACCACCCCAACCACGGATACTGGCGGGATCGCAGGCACAACTGGCACTGCCGTAACCACTGGCACAACTGACATCACCGGCACCTCTGGCACCTCCGGATCTGGTGCTGGGACTGACCATGACTGAGCTTCAAAAGAATCCTGGATTTGCAATTGATGATGTGGACGCTTTTTTCTTCAGTATGTAACCTTGAAAAGGCACTGATACTGGCCAATAAATGTTGCATAGGGCAATACCATGAAAACAAACGGATCAATCTGGCATAACAAATTCCTTCTAAGCGGCTTGATTGCGGTTGCGGTCGTCGCTGTTTTCACCGTCTATTATTATTCCGGGAGTGGCCTGAAGAATGCTGAGCAGTCATTTGCCAAGGTGAAACAGGCACAGGGTGTTGTCCAGAAAATCAGTGGTCAGGGAGATACGCTTTCGGATATCGTCACAGGTGATCATCTGGCAATGGGGGAATCCATCAAGACAGGTCCGGACAGCAGCATGACCATTGAATTTACCGACCAATCCATAATGATGATCTCGGAAAACAGTCGGCTCTCAATGAACTCACTGTATCGATCCATTGACACAGGAGAAACGGATACGGTTGTTCGTTTAGACACGGGCAGCGCCGAGTCGAGGGTGACAAAGGCGAAAGGCTTCCGCGCCAGATACCAGGTTATAACACCTGCATTGCAACTGGCGGTCAGAGGCACCGTATTCGTTGTGAATGTAGATGGAGTCACCGGCACGACACGAAGCATGGTTATGGAAGGGACGGTAACCGCCAGTGGCGGTGGAAAAGATGTCGATCTGTCGGCAGGGCACGGTACCGTAGCCGAACCTGGAAAGCCGCCCAGTGAGCCGAGAGCCATGCTGGACGCCCCCGTACTAAAAACCATGGATAGCCTGATCAGGCGCCTTCCTCTGCACCTTGTCTGGGAACCGGCACCCAATGTGAGCCGTTATCATCTCCAATTACTTACGGGCTCCTCATTTGAAAACCTGATACACGATAAGGTCTATAGCGCAAATGAAGCCTTTCTGGACGACCTGCCGGATGCAGACTACAAAGTACGGTTGCGCGCTATAGATGAACAGGGCATAGAAGGGAAGAATGGCGCACAGCAGTTCACCCTGGATGCCCACCCGATCCCTCCCGAGATACAGTCACCAAAAAATGGCGATATTATCAAGCGCAAGAAAGCACGTTTCCTGTGGACAAATGCTCCAGAGGCCAATAGCTACCTTTCCAGGTATCGGACAGCAAGGACTTTTCGAAAACCGTATCCCGGGTTAATAATCTGCTTGGCACCATGAAGGGTATATCGGTCAGACTGGCTCCGGGAGAATACTTCTGGCGCATTGCCAGTATCAATGAGGCCGGAGAACAGGGACCATTCAGTGAGGCACGACGATTCAGCGTGGCTGCCCGCAGCAGAAAGTGATACCGTCACTGTTCCGGCTGCATTGGCGTTTTGTTTCCACGGCCCTTGTAGAGACAGTATCCAGCGGCAATGAATCTAGCACTGAGACTGTTTTTGCAGCGGAAGGCCGAACCCACGGGACTGCAACCCGATTGTGCAGGAGAGTTGCAGCTCTGCGATAATAACCGAGAACAAAGATACCCGGGACGCTGAAATGCATATTGTCAAAAATAGCTGGTTTACTATAAGTGCAATACTATTGGCTTGGCTTTTATCCCAAACCGTTTTGCATCAATGGCTAGACAGGTGGGGCCGTGACTACCAACAGCTTATAGCCGCCGAAGAGATGTATTTTTTAGACTCGGTGGTTCTGGATATTGACAATTCCTCACTGAGAAAACTGGAACCACAATTTGGCGTATGGCCCTATAAGCGTGATGCCTATGCCGTACTCCTGGACTACTTGACAGAGAAAGGGGCATCCACGGTAGTCTTTGATATCCTTTTCGCGGAATCCAGGATGAGGGATGAGCGCTTTCGCGAATCCATCGCAAAAAATGGAAAAGCCGTATTTGTCGCCGCTGCGCCGACAACCCCAGTGCCCCTCTCAAACGAGGACTGGTCCAGACTGGAGGGGATGTCCTGGGGCAACAGTGATGACATACCTTCTATGCAACTCTCTTCAATTGTACTCCCAAACATTGACATCGTCGGCGGGGATCCAGAAAAAAACAAGGTTGGCATCATCACTGCCGCCGCAGATGAAGACGGTGTATTACGTTCCATGCCCTTGTTATACCGGTTGGGTAAGGTACTGCTCCCATCCATGCCGCTAAGGCTTATTAATGCCAAAACGGATAAGGCTGATGTCCAATTCAAAAAGGATGAAAACATCCTCTCCATTGGCAAGCGGCAGTGGCGGGTTGATTCCAAGGGGGCGCTTAAGCTCTATTTCCCAGAGAACTCAAACTCAATACTGACGCTCCCCTTTTCTGATGTTGCCGAAGCCGCCCTTGGCATTCATCCAGTGGAGTCGGATGATGAGTTCTTCAGAAATAAAACAGTTTTTATCGGTAGCACCGCCTATCTTTCCGATCGAGTGAATACCCCACGCGGCATGATGTCCGGCACTTATCTACTGGCCATTGCCAATGAGACCATGAAGCATGGCCTGTCGATAAAGTCAGACGACCGCCTCTGGAATAGCCTTCTAGTAATAATTGCCATCATACCCTGGTTGGTAATTGGCATCAGAAATCGCTTTTCTTCGGTGGAAATAGTGGCTGCCCCACTTGTTGCTATCACCTGCATCTATGCTATAAATCTTGGCTTACTCTCCTTTAAATCACGGCCTAGTGATTTTCTATTCCCGTTCGAAATTGTATTTTTTGGACTGTTCTTATCCATTGTTCACTACCAGATTGTGGTTAAAAGGCATAATCAGTTGCTTGCGATGCAGAATGAAAAACTGGTAACCGTTGCCAACACCGACCCGATGACAGAACTGTTCAATCGCCGAGCTTTTGAAAAGGCCTTTAATCAGGAGATGGAACGCGTTAAAAGGCATGGTCATGAGTTGCCCTCTGTTGCAATCATGGATCTGGACCATTTTAAAAACGTCAACGATACCTATGGACATGATATTGGAGATGACGTTTTAAAGATTTTCGCCAATGTTCTAAAAAATAATGTCCGCGTTATCGACGTTCCTGCCCGTTGGGGTGGAGAAGAGTTTGTTCTGATATTGCCCCATACAAGCCCGAGCAACGCACTGGTTGTTTTGGAACGAATCAGGGTTGATATCAGCAAAAAGAAAATGCCAAGCCCTGCCGATGATCTTGTGGTGACTGTCAGCATTGGAGTTGCTGCTGTAAAAGATGAAAACGTCACTGCTGAGCAAGCTGTCAAAAATGCGGATAATGCGCTTTATGAAGCGAAAGATACAGGGAGAAATCGCATTTGCATGTTTAATGATAGCACAGCAGCAGAGACCTAACCCGGCACGGCGGCCCGGAACCAGTTATATCGCAGAGCACGACGTTTACAACCATTTCCAACAGCTTTGCCTATGGCTCTGTTACCAATCCAATACGGCGACAACCATCTCCGTAGTTATTATGAAAGAAGGGGAAACATCCATTTCAAAGGGTGATTATCTCGTTACAGACGGTGAAACACGGCTGACCACCCGCTCTTTGGGAAGTGGTTATAATGACATTCCTGCTCCTGGAAAGATCATCGATACAATAGAATTTAGTGCGATAGATGGAGCAGGCAACTCAATATTATTTCGAGCGTCAATGACGGAGGATAGTGTTATCGTCGAGCCACAAGGAGAAGTAGCTACTCAGTTAGCCGAAGCTCGATCAGATCTGGTGCTGGGAATGACCATGGCAGAGCTTCAAAAGAATCCTGAATTTGTAATTGGCGATGTGGATGCCTTTTTCTTCGGTATGTAACCTTGAAGATGTATTGATACTGGCCGGTAAATACAGCATAGGGAAAAGCCATGAAAACAAACGGATCAATCTGGCATAACAAATTCCATCTAAGCGGCTTGATTGCAGTTATGGTCATCGCTGTTTTCACCAGGGTTCGGAGTCGATTGCCCAGATCCAAGTGGGCAATCGACTCCGGCCCTAAACCCATAGCGTTCTCTTGGGCTGCGATCGAATGTTCATCGTGCTTCAAAAAAGCACTCCTACAAAATGGTGTTGAAAAAATGTAAGGGGGGGGGGCAACACGGTTGTGGTTACAAATATAGCGGTATGCTACTAAACTGGTAGTGGGATCGAATGATAATCAAAAAACAAAGATGGCGTATGTAGGGGAGTATGAGACCAAATCGGGCAGAGAGGGGGGTATCGGCTAATAGACCATATACCCTATCCATTCACTCCAGAAAAGAGGGGCAGGTGTTGGCTGGGTCAGTTTTTTACCTGGTTGCTCTCCTGCTCGGACTCTCTCTTATGGCTTTCGAAGTGGATGCTGCCAGCTCCGGCGAGCCCATCGAACCTCTGCCGCAAAATATTCAGCTGGACTCTGGGAAGATAGCCTTGGGTGAGCGCCTTTTTCACGATCCCCGCCTCTCGGGTAACAACACCATCGCTTGTGCCTCTTGCCATCCGATAGCCAAGGGCGGCATGGATAATATGCCTCTCTCAGTGGGTATTAATGGGCAGCTTGGCATCATCAATACACCTACTGTTTTTAATAGCGGCTTCGCTTTCTCACAATTCTGGGATGGCCGTGCAGTGACGCTTGAAGAGCAGATCGAAGGGCCTTTTAACAATCCAATAGAGATGGACGGAGACTGGAGTGAGGTGATTTTAAAGCTGAGGAGCGATAGTGCCTATCGTCAGGAATTTACCCGCCTCTATTCCGGTGGTATTAGCCGGACCAACATCAAGGAGCTATCGCGACCTACGAGCGTAGCCTGATCACGCCAAACGCCCCCTTTGACCGCTATTTGCGGGGGGAAAAAATGCTATCTCAGCGGGTCAGAAGCGGGGTTACCAGCTCTTCAAATCCTATGGCTGCAGCTCCTGTCATCAGGGGCGGCTGGTGGGTGGGAATCTGTATGAAAAGATGGGCATAGTCCATGAGTACTTCACCGAAGAGAGAGCGGGTGGGGATGCTGATCTGGGGCGCTTCAGTGTTACTGGTGATGAGCATCATCGCCACCACTTTAAGGTTCCGTCACTGCGTAATATCGCACGTACTGCCCCCTATTTTCACGATGCGTCCGCCACTAAACTGAAACAGGCCGTGACTGACATGGGGTATTATCAGCTGGGCCTCACCCTGCCGGATGAGAGTGTCGCAGATATTGTCAGTTTTCTTCGCTCTCTTACGGGTGAACTGCCCGGAGTCAGCCGGTGAAGCAGAAGTCAATCGGCCTCAAATTGCTGTTCCGTGGGCTGCTGCTGTTGCTTCTGTTGGGGGCACTGGGCCTGCTCTATCTGGGCAGCCGCCCCATTGACCGCACTTTGCACACGCAGCTTCTACAGCAGATATACCTGCTGAAGACGGCCAATAGCCTGCTGAATGAGGAGCTTATTCAGACCAAAGCCAACATGCGCCCCCATTATGACCCACTGGTAGAGGCCATTACCCGTTTGGAGCGCTCTGCCAGCGAGATTCAAAGGCTTGCCGAGGGGAAATGGGGGGGCATATTGGATCGTTCCATAGTGGCGGTAAATGGGGTGATTGCCAGCAAACGTGCCAGAGTCGAGAACTTTAAGTCTCACCATGCGGTGCTGCGAAACTCGACACACTACCTGCCGCTGGTTACCGACCAATTTATCACTCAATTGAATTCTCAGGGGGAGGGTAACGAGAATCACCGCGCCGCACTCCACCTACTTAACAGCCTGCTCTCATTCAGTATTAACAGTGATCCTAAGCATGAGGCAGGAGCCCGCCAGTGGATGAAGATACTGGAAATAGTCCAGAGCGATCTCCAGCCAACCTCACAGGTCACGCTGGACAGCCTGCTGATTCATTCCCGGCTGGTGATGGAGTACACGAATGATGTAGACCAACTGATGGAGCAGGGGGCTCAGATACTCCTTGATGATGAGATCGACCGGATGCATCGCATCTATCAGCATTACTCTGAAGACCGTGATGCCGATGCTGCGCTCTATCGGACCCTGCTGTTTATCACCTCGGCCATACTACTGATCGCTGTGATCGCTGTTTTTGTAAAGTTGCAGCTTGCATCCACCACCTTGCGTCAGGCGATGACGGAGCTTAATTTTCAGAAATTCGCCCTCGACCAGCACGCATTGGTCAGTATCACCGATGCAAAAGGAGATATCACCTATGTCAATCAGCAGTTCTGTGAGCTGAGCGGTTATAGCTCAGAGGAGCTGATTGGCCAAAATCATCGCATTGTTAAATCTGATGCGCACAGCCGTGAGTTTTTTCGTGATTTATGGCGCACCATCGCTAAGGGTGAGGTGTGGCACGGGGAGGTGAAAAATCACACCAAAGAGGGTGGCTACTACTGGGTTAGCGCCACTATAGTGCCGTTTCTTGACGGACAGGGGAAACCGTTTCAGTACGTCTCCATCCGCACCAATATCACTGCCCGTAAAAGGATGGAGGTGGAGATAACCGAGAGCCGCCGTTTCCTTCAGGGCGTTACCGATAGTATGGGGGAGGGGATCTACGCACTCGATTCCGCTGGGCTCTGCACCTACCTCAATCCCGAGGCGGTTAAGTTGTTCGGCCACTCTGAGAAGGCGTGGCTGGGGCACAATATCCATCTTCTGGCCCATGATGACTGCATCCATGACGAAGGGGAGCAGGCGGTCGAGGATTGCCCTATTTTGCGTACAGTGAGCGTGGTGACACTTTCCGCTCCGATAACGAGTGGTTTAAACGCCAGGATGGCTCTATCTTCCCTGCGGCGGTGGTATCGGTTCCTCTCCGTGACAGCGAACAGATTGTTGGTTCGGTAACAGTATTTCAGGACATTACCCTGCGTAAGCAGGCAGAGCAGGAGATGAGGGATGCGCAACGGATGGCCGAAGAGGCGAGTAAGGCCAAGGGTGATTTTCTTGCCAATATGAGCCATGAGATTCGCACCCCGATGAACGCCATTATCGGTCTCTCCCATCTGGCGCTGCAGACCGATCTCAATCCACGGCAGATGAACTACATCGAAAAAGTGCACCTCTCAGCCGAAGCGCTACTCGGCATCATTAATGACATTCTCGACTTCTCAAAAATTGAGGCTGGCAAGATGGATGTGGAGTCAGTCGACTTCCGCCTTGAAGACCTCCTCGATAATTTGGCCAATCTTATGGGGCTGAAGGCGGAGGAGAAGGGGCTAGAACTCCTGCTCTACACCGATCCGGAGGTGCCCAATCATCTGGTGGGAGACCCTCTTCGCCTTGGACAAATCCTGATTAATCTAACGAATAATGCCGTGAAATTTACCGCCGAAGGGGAGGTTGTGATCCGAATCAGCCTTAAAGAGACCCTGGGTGATCAGGTCAGGCTGGAGTTCTCGGTAGAGGATAGCGGTATCGGCCTGACAGCCGAGCAACAGGGGCGGCTGTTTCAATCCTTTAGTCAGGCCGACTCATCCACTACCCGCAAATATGGCGGTACCGGCTTAGGGCTGGCCATCAGCAAACAGCTGGTTGAGTTGATGGAGGGCGAGATATGGGTTGAGAGTGAAAAAGATAAGGGCAGCATCTTCCTGTTCAATGTCCTGTTGGGCCAGCAATCTTCCGGAGCTGAGGGAGTGGCGATTCCCCAGGGGTTGAATCTTGATGGCTTTCGGGTGCTGCTGGTGCATGATAACGCCAAGGCGCGTGAAGTCCTGGAGTCGATCCTGCACTCCTTCCACTTTCGACCAGAGAGCGTCTGTAATGGCGCTGAAGGTCTGGGGGCGCTGCAACAGGCGCTCGCTATTGGCGATCCTTACAAATTGGTACTGGTTGACTGGCAGATGCCGGGCATGGATGGAGTGGAGTTTAGCAACAGCCTCCACCAACTGCCGGGGATGGAGACCCTGCACACCATTGTCATGGGGAGCGCCACAGGGCGCGAGGCGCTGTTGACGGCGACCGCTGAGGTCCCGGCAAGCGCGGTACTGACCAAGCCGATCACCCCCTCCACGCTACTGGACTCGATCATGGAGATGTTCGGTGGCGGTACGCTTGAGCACCCACGGGCTGGCACCCGCCATGACGAGGAGATAGAGGCGATTAATCACCTGCGTGGCGCACACCTTCTACTGGTGGAAGATAATACAATTAACCAGGAGCTGGCGCTGGAGCTATTGGCCAATAACGATATCACCGCCGACCTTGCCGAAAATGGTCAGGAGGCACTTGATGCGATCAGCAGTAATCACTATGACGGTGTTTTGATGGATGTGCAGATGCCGGTAATGGATGGCTACACGGCTACACGCAAACTGCGTAAAAATGATGAATATCAATTACTCCCAGTGATTGCCATGACAGCCAACGCCATGGTCGAAGACCGCGAGCAGGCCAAAGCCGTCGGTATGAATGACTGCATCACAAAACCGATCAATGTCTGCGATATGTTTACCACCATGCTCGCTGGATCACCCCATCAACTCCACTCACAGCTCGCCCCGATACGTCCCCTGATAAGATAGACACTGAGTTGGATCTCCCTGATATCCCCGGCCTCGATACGGTGGCGGGTCTCGCCACCACTCAGGGAAACACCATGCTCTACCATAAGCTACTGAGTAAGTACTTTGACAGTCGCCACGACTTTTGCAGTACCTTTCGGGAGGCGCTGGAGCAAGGCGATATTGAGACAGCAGAGCGGCTTGCGCATACCTTGAATGGAGTATCTGGCAATATAGGTGCGGTCAAGGTTCAGGCCGCGGCCAGTACCCTTGAGGCCGCGTGTAGTATGAAGCATGATAGAGCGCATCTAAATAGCCTGATGAAAGTGGTTGAGCAGCTGTATAAGCCAGTAATTGATGGCTTGGGTGATTGGTTGTCAGCCCACGCAGAAACAGAAGAAACAGAAAAAACAGAAAATATAGCCACCGACCCGGAGCGGGTCAGCGAGCTATTACAGCAGATGCGAGAACTACTCGACGATGATGATACCGATGCCTCCGAGCTGGTAGGTGAGCTGGTGCAAGCGACTGGTAGCAGCATTCAGACTGATCGCCTGACCAGGCTGATCGGCAACTATGATTTCAGAGCGGCACGGGAAGTGCTGGATGAGCTGATAGAGACTATGATGTAACAACAGGTCCAAACCCTGGTGGAGCACAAGCAGATGGGAAATATGGCGGCAAACAGGCAGACCGTTTTAGTGGTGGACGATGCGTCAGATAATATCGATATTCTGCGCGGCGTACTGAAGGCGGAGTATAAGGTAAAGGCGGCAACAAGTGGCGAGAGGGCGCTGGAGATTGCACAGGGGAAGGTGAAACCCGACATCATCCTTCTGGATATTATGATGCCGGTTATGGATGGTTATCAGGTGTGTCGCCAACTTAAAAATGACCTCACCACCCGGCAGATTCCAGTGATATTCGTCACCGCAAAAAACGATATAGAGTCTGAAGAGCGCGGTTTAAAGCTGGGTGCCGTTGATTACCTCTCCAAGCCCATCAGTCCGCCCATCGTCAAGGCGCGGGTGCGCACCCAACTGGCCCTCTATGATCAGAATAGGACGCTGGAGACAAAGGTACATGAACGCACCATTGAATTGAACGAGAGCCGTCTGCAGATCATCCGCCGCCTCGTGCGTGCTGCTGAGTACAAGGACAATGAGACCGGCCTCCATGTTATTCGCATGAGCCACTACGCTCGCGTGATTGCCGAAGCGCTTGGCCTGCCTCCGGAAACAGTTAATAACATCTACTGTGCGGCACCGATGCACGATGTGGGCAAGATAGGCATAGCCGATAAAATCATGCTCAAACCCGGCAAACTCAATGCAGATGAGTGGGCAATTATGCAGCAGCACACCACCTATGGCGCGGAGATTATAGGTGAACACCAATCCACGCTACTCACCCTGTCACGCTCTATCGCACTCAACCACCACGAGAGGTGGAACGGTGAAGGTTACCCCAATGGGATCGCTGGCGAAGATATTCCGCTGGAGGCGAGAATAGTCGCCATCGCCGATGTCTTTGATGCACTGACCAGTGAACGCCCCTATAAAGGAGCGTGGGTGGCAGAGAAAGCAATCGAAACCATAGAAAAGGAGGCCGGTCACCACTTCGACCCCCATTTGGTATCGGTGTTTATGGAGGCACTCCCCAAGATACTGGCGATTATGGCGAAATATGCTGAAGATCCATCTGAACCTTAGCACGGGGATTTGTCTGTAGGAACCCCGCCCTCGGGGCGATGGGATTTGCAGTGAGTGTGCGACGTTCATCGCGGCGGGGGCGCTGCACCTACGCAAGGATCTTTTTTACTCGTTAATAATATTGAACTGGGCTTCACCCCTCTTTTTGTCGATGCGGATCTCCATTACGCAGTTGGCGCTTGCGGTCAGCGGGTCATCGCCACAGCTGCAACCGCCGATCACTTCATTGAAGAATATGCCGACCTTGATAAAAATGCTCTCTCCATCATCGCTGCTTTTTAGCACAGTGACCGCAATATCGCTGTCATCGACGATACCGCCCTGAGTGGTGCCAAAATGTAGTGGCAGGGTGCCCGGTTTCAGGCTTGTCAGCTCATTTTTTAGGGTCTGGTTGAATGAATCGGTTTGCCAGTCACGCAGGGTGTTGATCAGTGTGGTCACTACTATTGCCTATATGTGGTAGGATGTATTGGGTGATATTAATCAATCAAGCATCTTTGATCCAATAATCGTGGTCTATCTACTCTTATGAGTCATTATTTTCATCAGCGGGTGGATGGCAGCTCCTGGGATCTACCCTTGGGAAAAATCGTCTGTGTCGGACGTAACTACGCAGACCATGCTAAAGAGCTGAACAATCCGATACCGAAAGAGCCGCTGCTCTTTATTAAACCGGCAACGGCTGCGGTGTCGATCTCTCAGCCCATTACCATTCCTCAGGATCAGGGTGAGTGTCACCATGAACTTGAGCTGGCGATACTGGTGGGGCGTGAGCTGAAAAATGCCACACCGGCCATGGTGCCAGGTGCTATTGCTGCCGTTGGCCTGGGGCTGGATCTGACCCTGCGCGATGTTCAGTCCCGCCTGAAAGAGAAGCGGCATCCGTGGGAGCGGGCGAAGGCGTTTGATGCCTCTTGTCCCCTGTCTGCGTTTGTTGAGTCTGCTGGTGTTGATCTGGCCTCGCTCTCTCTACAGCTCTATCGCAACGATCTACAGCAGCAGTCAGGCAACACCCGGGATATGCTTTTCCCGGTGGTTGAGCTGCTGGTCGATATCAGCCGTGTGTTCACCCTGCTGCCAGGAGATCTGGTGATGACCGGCACCCCCGCAGGTGTCGGCCCATTACAGTCAGGTGATCGGCTGCATGCCAAGCTTGGCAGTCTGCTCTCGGTGGAGACGCAGGTGGTTTGAGGTGAGCCCTTTCGAGCGGGCACCCAGTAGGGTAACTTCTCAATAACCCAGTGCAGATGGATAACTTTCAGGTGTTACTGCACCCCTACGGCACGGACTTTTAGAGAAGTACACTCTTAAAAAATACCAACGGGACCATGGAGCGGCACCCACGCCACGACGAACCTGCTCATCCGCTTCTCTTGCGCTTCTTCCCCCTGTCAGCAGGGCATAGAGGCGACCAGCCCTCTGTTCTTGGTGTCTTCCAGTGTGTTCGCGGCATGACTACCGCCAGAGTTTGCTTTGTCAGGGCATTAATACCCCTTCTTGCGACAGGGAAGTCAATTGACTTTGTGGTTGAAATTTCTACCCTTTTATATACATCCCGCATCACTGCTGTCCCGTTAACTTTGTAGTATGTTGCAGTAACTCTTTTGGTGGAGGTGTTTTTTAGGGCGCATATATCAACAGCAACATGACATACTGCAATAGAACATTCCCTCTCCCTAT
>MOXH01000110.1_pt1 | contig 12714 bp, 11 predicted proteins | sample 1471181 | NCBI WGS metagenome assembly MOXH01 (sample SAMN05806436, study PRJNA327811) | mollusc metagenome | isolation source: Phylotype A (SB4) bacterial symbionts from gill | host: Thyasira cf. gouldii | place: Canada: Bonne Bay, Newfoundland | collected 2010-05-07
TGTCGAGCTGATGCCGCTCTACTTTGGTGACGGCACCTTCGAGTGTTTCGAGGGTGATAAAACGAATATGCTCGGTCTGCATAAATGCCTGTGTCTGGGATTGTTCATCTGGCTGGCCGAGAACCCCCACCTTGAACAGGTCACTGCTGTTGCTGGTAAAGGCGAAGGCGAACCCCATGACGATTAGCACCGGCAACACGATGTTCCAGGAGAGGGCGATGCGGTCACGCATAAACTCGCGATTTCGGGCGGTGAATATGGCAGAAAAACGGTGGAGCTGCATTGTGTCAGCCTCTCAGTTCACGGCCGGTCAGCTCAAGGAAGAGATCTTCCAGTGTGCGTGAACGGACCTGCAGATGGGTCAGGGAGATACCGCGCTCCATCAGATGGCGGATGCTGGTGTTGATGTCGTTGCTGAGAATCTCCACATTGCCGTTGTTTCTATGTAGGGTAAGCGCCTCATCCTGGTCGAGGGTTTCTGGTACCTCGGAGGCGGGGAGGGAGATCACCGCGTTGTCAAAGTGCTTCTTCAGTAGTGCCTGGGGTGTTCCCTGGGCGATGATTTTGCCGTGATCCATAATCGCTACCTCATCGCACAGCTCGTAGGCCTCTTCCATGTAGTGGGTGGTGAGGATGACCGTCTTGTTCTCTTTTTTGATGTTGTGGACCAACGCCCAAAAGTTGCGCCTTGCCTGGGGATCTAGGCCAGTGGTGGGCTCGTCGAGAAAGATGATTTCTGGGTCGTTGATGAGGGCGATAGCGAGCAATAAGCGTTGGCGTTGACCGCCGGAGAGGCGACGCACGTCCCGATCAAGAAACTCCTCCAGCGCACAGTTTTTGATCAGCTCCTCCTGCGGCCGGGTGCGGGGATAGAAACGTTGGAAAAGCTCCAGTGCCTCCCGTACCCTGATGTAGTCCTGAAGGGAGGTCTCCTGGAACATGATCCCCGCTTCTTCACGGAAGCGCGGTCCGATAGGGCTTCCCAGGTAGAGGATTTCACCTGTGGTTTTTGGGGTGATACCCTCAAGCATCTCTACTGTGGTGGTCTTGCCTGCGCCGTTGGGGCCAAGCAGGCCGAAGCAGCTGCCACGCTCAATTGAGAGGTTGATGCCGTCCACTGCCTTCACTTCGCTGTAGTGCTTGGTCAGCTTGTTGACTTGCAGGATTGTGTTCACAGTGGGTCTCATTTGCCGCAGAGGTGGAATACCTACTATTGTACATTATGGGTGTTCACTATTTGATATCTAATACCCATGAGTTGCCAGTGGAGATTAACTAATGCTGATCGCTGTACCCAAAGAGATAAAAAACAATGAGTACCGGGTTGGACTGATCCCTTCCAGTGTCCGTGAACTGGTCGCTGGTGGTCATCAGGTGGTGGTGGAGCAGGATGCGGGGGCGGGAGTCGGTTTGTGTGACGAGCACTACCGGGCTGCGGGTGCTGAAATTGCAGGCAACGCTGCCGAGCTGTTTGAGCGGGCCGATATGATCGTTAAGGTCAAAGAGCCCCAGCCGGGGGGAGTGTAGAATGTTGCGTGAGGGGCAGCTGCTCTTTACCTACCTTCATCTGGCCCCCGATCCAAAACAGGCGGAACTGCTTCTTGCCTCCGGCGTTACTGCGGTTGCCTATGAAACAGTTACTGACCGGCAGGGCAGATTGCCGTTATTGACGCCAATGTCAGAGGTGGCGGGACGCATGTCTGTCCAGGCGGGTGCTATGTGCCTGGAGAAATCCCATGGGGGTGCCGGACGGCTGTTGGGCGGTGTTCCCGGTGTGGCACCGGCAAAGGTGGTGGTGCTGGGGGGCGGTGTGGTCGGTTCCAATGCCATACGGATGGCGATGGGGCTGGAGGCGGATGTCACTGTACTTGATCGCTCTCTGGAGCGTCTGGCGGAGTTGGATCAACAGTTTGGCGGCATGCTCAATACCATCTACTCCACCAAGGATACCCTGGACGAGTATGTACTCAGTGCCGATCTGGTTATCGGTGCGGTATTGGTTGCTGGTGCGGCGGCTCCCAAACTGGTGACCCGGAAGATGCTGAAAGAGATGAAGTCGGGCTCGGTGCTGGTGGATGTCTCAATCGATCAGGGGGGCTGTTTCGAGTCATCCCACCCCACCACACATGCCGAGCCGACCTATATTATCGATGATGTTGTTCATTACTCTGTCGCCAATATGCCCGGTGCGGTGGCACACACCTCTACCTATGCGCTCAATAATGCCACCTTGCCGTTTACCCTGTCTCTGGCGAACAAGGGTTGCAGCAAGGCGCTGCTGGATGATCCCTGTCTGCTCAACGGGCTCAATATTCATCACGGTCGTGTGACTCACGCGGCGGTGGCAGCGGCCCTTGGTTATGAGTACCAACCGGCAAAGGAGGCGCTGGCGGGGGAGTAGTGTGGTTGTGGGTGTGGCTGCGCTCCTACAGTGCATTACAGGGCTTTTTATAGAGCTGACTCGATTATTCGGAGTTGGTAACTGAATCACTGGGTGATATCGATATCTTTACCACTGGCCAGTATCTTCTCTGTCAGGGTTCTCATGTATTTGGAAAGTTCACCGGGAAATTGCTCATATCCACGTTCACCGACATAGCGCAATACTCCCTGGAAGTGATGGGTGTAGAGCAAGCCATCGATGCGAATCACCTCTTTGTTACGGTCGAATAGCACTACTCCCGGACGGTAGGTGAGTCCCAACGTACGCGCATACTCCTTGGGAGTGGTTTTGTTGCCATCGACATCGATGATCGGGGTGGTTGAGTCACCGTTGAGTCTGACAAAGGTAAAGTTTTCAAGTATTGACCGGGTCTCAGGATTCTTTAACACCCCGTCGTGGAGTCTGTCACAGGCATCACACGCCTGATCTTCAAACAGCAGTGCCAGAGGGTTGGCCGCCGCCTGCTGTAGATTGGTGATCTCTTTCAGTTGCGGGTGATCACGAAAACTGTAGACGTTGGCCGGCTTCTGCTGTTCGGTGAATTTAGCCAGAGTGGTGCGTTTATAGGCTTTTTGCTGGACATAATCGAGGGCGTGTTTAAATGCAGGGACTGAACGGTAGCCATTGGTTCGCAGTACCGTTTTGTTCTCCTGGTCGAGGAATAGAATGGTTGGTGTATATTGCACCTTGAGCATGTTGGCGAGCGCTTTTTCTGTCACTGTGGTATCTGCATTGATAGCCACCTCGCGATCACCTTTGATGTTGATCTGAATGACATCGAAGTGCTCTTTTATAAACTCAGTATGGGGTGCCTGTTTAAAATTCTCTTCGAGCATTTTGTAGCAGTAGGGACAACCATTGAGGTGCATAAAGAGGATGACATGCTTACCCTCTTCGGCCGCTTCCTCTACATCATCGGCAAGTTCGAGAAAACTCTCTTTGAACCAGGCGGGGTGTTCAGACTCGATCCCGCCGGTTACTTTTCCGCGGGATGTGGTATCGGTAGCACTTTGCGCTTGCCAGGTAAATAACAGGCTCAAGGCAAGAATGGCTCTGGATAGTAATCGGCTGGCTGGCATCTGTTTCTCCTTAAATGGAAGTCACCTGATTAGGGACATAATAGGTGAAGGTGGCGGAGGGGGGTAGTGTGGTTTTCCTTTATAGGTGCCGAGATGGATGGTTACTGTGATTGTAGGAGCGCAGCCCTTGGCGCAAAGGAGTATGGCTGAGTCTGTGCGACGTTGATCGTTACGAGGGCGCCGCTCCTACGACTCAGCGGTTGGGATTGTAGGTCATGCGTACATTTTTCGCCACCAGCCCCTCGCCGACATCGCTCTTCTCCAGGTAGAACTCAACAACCGTTTCGCGATTCCGCAGGTCATCTACCGAAACACAGTCGGCCAGTTCGTTGGCGTGACAGAAAACACTCTCGTAGGGTGAATCGGAATCGCGGGGATCTGTCACCCACAAGTTGGTATTTATTTCCCGGGTAAAGCGTAGAAAACCGTAGCCTTTATCCGGGAACCAGCGGGTGCAGACGCCGCGAACACAGGCGCTCGGTACACCCCACTCGTTGCGGGGCTCATAAGGAAATGGCAAGAGATCGGGAATAAGGTAGCCGCTATAGAAGTTATCCACCTGACGTTTTAGTTCGCTTGATACATTTTTGAACGCCAGCAACTCAACTCTGCAGCCCCGATTCTGTAGTGCAGTGACTACCTGGAGAAAATCGCCGTCACCGGTAACCAGTAGTATCTGGTCAAGGTTCTCCGCCTGTAGCATGGCATCTACCGCGAGGTCGAGATCGGCATTGGCTTTGGTGGTGACATTGCCTTCGTCATCGGTGAAACGGCGTACCGGTTTGACGATAATCTTCCACCCAAAATCGCGCACCATCTGTTGGTAGGTGTAGGATTTTTTGGCATATTCAGGTCGTCTTTAGCACGATCCTGGTCAGGAGCGAGGTAGGTGTTAAGACGAAGCAAGGTTCCGCTGCGTGCTGCGAAGCGTCGTAGAATGTCGTAACGAAGTTGGTAGCCACCGTTGAATTTTATATTTTCGGCATCAACAAATACACCGACTTTTAATTGACTCAATTTTAATAACCTCTGGTAGATTTGGATTTAGCGTTTGAAGGGCAGTGTGACGGGTGGATAGATTATTCCCGTCATAGGATCTGTATGATTTAGAGTGTTCAGCTTTTTTTTATTCGACTCATACAGCGTCCATATTACCGCAAAAGCTTACCGATAGGCCAGCTATGTGTGGTGTTGGTGCTAATGGATGTTGAAGTTTGAGTTACCCAGTTAGTCTCTATTTCCATCTGGTTTTAAGTGTAGAAGGGAGCAACAGGATGCGTTCACAGAGGTGATCTGGGGTGTATAATCAGCTTATCCAAGTAGAAATCATGTGGGAATAAGTATGAAAATAGAGACCCGCTCTTTTGGCGTTCAGGATATTGATCCCGAGACCATTATCACTTTTCCCCAAGGGATGGTGGGATTCGAGAGCTGTATCCACTTCAAGCTCTTTCATTCGGAGGAGTTTCCTGATCTTAAGTGGCTGCAATCACTGGATGACGAAGATGTCTGTTTCTCTATCATGGAGCCTCACCTGTTTGGTTGTGAGTACCAATTTACGCTTAGCGATGGTGAAGCCGAGTTGCTGCAAACAGATACGCCGGATGATCTGCTGATCTATTTCATGGTTTATCAGGGAAGGCCAGGGACCCATCCAGAACATTCGAACCGTGCTGAAAATCAGGCGATGAATGCCAACTGGCGGGCGCCTATGCTTATTAATCCAGAGAAACAGACTGGCCTGAACAAGCTACTGGCAGGTGCGGTGCGTACGGTGAAGATTACGGCAGAATAAGGAGGTTAGTGCCTCAGTAAAATTAAGTAACGTAACTATTCAGCTATACCTACTTTTGGGGCTGTTTTCACCAGGGGTCGGAGTCGATTGCATCAAGATGGGTGGAAAATGTACCTTTTTACGGCGCAATGCTTCCACTCCCAGCTCATGCTCCTTACCCACGTCCATGTGGGCAATCGACTCGACCCCAAACCCAGCTGAATAGTTACCAAAATATCAGGCATAAAAAAGCAGGCCCTGCGTGGGCCTGCTTTGATATTACCCGTCAGTAACCGGGTTATTTATTGACACGGTTGTTGACAGATCTTCGACTACGCTGGGATCTGCAAGGGTGGAGGTATCACCCAGAGCATCGGTCTCATTGCTGGCAACTTTGCGCAGGATGCGGCGCATGATTTTTCCTGAGCGGGTCTTCGGCAGGCCGGGGGCCCACTGAATGATATCGACAATCGCGATGGGGCCGATTTCACTGCGAACCAGCTTAACCAACGCGGTCTTTAACTCATCAGTAGGTTCGACTCCCGCCATTGGTGTGACGTAGGCGTAGATGCCTTGACCTTTGATCTCGTGGGGGTAACCGACCACTGCCGCTTCAGCGATACTCTCATGCAGCACCAGTGCCGATTCGATTTCGGCGGTACCCAGGCGGTGGCCTGAGACGTTAAGCACATCGTCGATGCGACCGGTGATCCAGTAGTAGCCATCCTTGTCACGGCGCGCACCGTCACCGGTGAAGTAGTTACCCGGGTACTGGGAGAAGTAGGTCTCTTGGAAGCGTTTGTGGTCACCATAGAGGGAGCGCATCATTGCCGGCCAAGGGCGGGTGATGATCAGTGCTCCTTCGCACTCGCCACTCAACACTTCACCCGTGCTGGCGTCAACGATGGCTGGGGCAACGCCGAAGAAAGGCACCGAGGCGGAGCCGGGTTTCATATCAGTAGCTCCTGGCAGTGGTGTAATCAGGTGGCCACCGGTCTCGGTCTGCCACCAGGTATCGACGATGGGGCAGCGGGCATCACCCACTACTCGGTAGTACCACTCCCAGGCTTCGGGGTTGATTGGCTCACCGACCGTTCCGAGTAGACGCAGAGACTTGCGTGATGTTCTCTTCACCGGCTCTTCGCCTGCACGCATCAGTGCGCGAATGGCGGTGGGCGCGGTGTAGAAGATGGAGACATTGTGTTTGTCGATGACCTGCCAGAAGCGAGAGACATCGGGATAGTTGGGGATGCCTTCAAACATCAGGCTGGTAGCGCCGTTGGCCAGTGGGCCATAAACGATGTAAGTGTGACCGGTGACCCAGCCAACATCAGCGGTGCACCAGTAGACTTCACCCTCCTGGTAGTCGAAGGTGTATTTGTGGGTCATGGCAGCAAATACCAGATAGCCGCCGGTGGTGTGGAGTACGCCTTTGGGTTTTCCGGTTGAGCCGGAGGTGTAGAGGATGAACATGGGATCTTCTGCGTCCATCTCTTCCGGTTCGCAGTCACTGGAGGCGTCGGCCATGACATCGCCGTACCAGATATCGCGACCCTCGGTCCAGGCAACATCACCACCGGTGCGTTTGACCACTATGCAGGTGTGGATGTTGGGGCAGTCTGCCAGGGCAGTGTCGGCGTTGACCTTGAGCGGAACATTTTTGCCACCACGCACCCCTTCGTCAGCGGTGATTAGTGTCTGGCAGTCGGAGTCGAGAATGCGATCACGCAGTGAGTCGGGGGAGAAGCCGCCAAATACGATGGAGTGGACCGCTCCGATACGGGTACAGGCGAGCATGGCAACGGTGGCCTCGGCAATCATCGGCATATAGATGCAGACACGGTCACCCTTCTTGACACCGCGCCCTTTCAGTACGTTTGCGAGTTTGCAAACCTCTTGGTGCAACTCGCGGTAGCTGATGTGACGGTCCTCTTCCGGGTTGTCTCCCTCCCAGATAATGGCGGTCTGGTCACCACGGCTCTCCAGGTGACGGTCGAGGCAGTTGTAGGAGACATTGAGCTTGCCCCCCATGAACCACTTGATGTCGGCGCTGTAGAAGTCCCACTCTGAAACCTTGTCCCACTTTTTTGACCAGGTGACAAACTCTTCAGCCTGCTCAGCCCAGAAACTGTCCGGGTCATCAATGGAGCGCTGATACATCTCTTTGTATTTTGCTGCGTCGATATGTGCCTTGGCCGCCACTTCGGCGGGGACAGGGTAGACCTTTGCTTCGGACATGGTGTGTCTCCTCGAAATTCTCTCGAATTGTTATCTTAAATAATTCTCGTACGGGTTCTATTTTATGATAATGCGTTAGACCATTGCTTTCAGTATCACAAAAGAATAGGTGATTTTGTCACTTTTTGCGCTCTCTTTGTGCTCTTGTACCGGCTGCAGTCCCCGTGTTGTGCTGTCGCTGTATCGCTATACTTTCCGGTCATCGGATATATTATGGAGTGCTCTACAAAGCCGCCTGTTTTTCTATTTCTATCTTGGCGTGGGTTTTCAGAACCGAAGCTTTGGAATGCGAAAATTATGCCGTTTGATCAATGTTATATAAAACAATAAGTTGATCTCTTCTTGATTCGTCTCAGTAGCGTGCGCGTTACCTATGGTAGCGCTTGCTTGAGAAATAAAGTAACGATTTCCTAAGGGTGTTAGAGACAGCTGTCTATCGCCTCTGCCGGGGAATACCCACCCGTTGGCGGACGTTCCCAAAGTGCCTTGCGGCTGATCCCAAGCTGTTTGGCCAGCTCTGTCTCGGTCATGCCATCCTGGTGATCAAGGACGAAGCGGCGGAAGTACCCCTCAAGGGAGAGGTTGCTATCTGCTGCGGTCGTCTGAGGAATCAATGAGGTGATGGTATCGATCGCCAGCAGCTCAGCTGTGATGACATCGCCATCACAGAGTATGACGGCACGTTCGAGTGCATTCTCCAGTTCACGTACATTTCCTGGCCACTCATAGCTGATTATCGCTTCCATAGCCGCAGAGCTAAGTTTCATCGGTGAATGGTTAAGCTGTTTTCTTGCCTTTTCCAAGAGAAAATTGGCCAGCTCCATCTTATCGGTGCCGCGATCTCTCAGGGGAGGAAGGTTGAGCTCAATGACCCTCAGACGAAAGTAGAGGTCGCTGCGGAATTCGCTATTTTGAACCAGCAGTTTTAAGTCTCGATGGGTCGCCGCGATGAGCCGTATATCGACCTGTTTTGACTGTTCCGAGCCAACTCTTTTCACTTCCCTATTTTGTAACAACCGAAGTAAACGGGCTTGTGCCGCCATTGGCAGTTCTCCGATCTCATCAAGAAAAAGAGTGCCTCCCTCGGCACTCTCCACCAATCCGGTGCGTGCACTGTCGGCACTGGTGAAGGCTCCCTTCTCGTGGCCGAACAGCTCCGACTCAATCAGTGTTTCTGGGATGGCGGCACAGTTGACCGTGACGATGGGTGATTCGTTACGCTGACTCTGTTCATGGAGTGCTCTGGCCACCAGCTCTTTGCCAGTTCCGGATTCACCCAGAATCAGAACGGTGGCATCGGTTGGGGCTACCTTGGCGACACGGCGACACACCTCCTGCATAGCACCACAGCTGCCGATCATGCCGTTGACCGGATACTCCCGGTCGAGATCGGCTTTCAGTGCCTCGTTGCGGCGCTCCAGTTTTCCCTGTTTGAGGGTGCGCTCAATCAGTATCAGCAGTTCGTCGTGATCGAAGGGTTTGGCAATATAGTCGATGGCCCCCAGTTTGATGGCATCGACCGCCGAGCGTACGCTGGCGTAACTGGTCATAATCAAGACCGGGACCGGTGCGGCGGGTTTGATGATCTCGGTGCCGGGAGCACCCGGCAGTTTTACATCGGAGAGAATCAGGTTGTAGTTTTGGAGGTTGAGTTTCAGCGCCTCTTCTACAGACGCGGCCTCTTCTACCTCATAGCCTTTACGTTCCAGCAGGCGGCGTACGGCGCTGCGAATAACGGTTTCATCTTCAATGATAAGTATTAGATTCATTGTCGGTTAGGTTCTATGTTGGGGGAGGTGAATGACAATACGAGTACCAACCTCCTGAATGGAGTCGATTTCGATACTGCCTTTGTGTTCATCGATTATCTTGTTGACCATAGAGAGTCCCAGGCCGGTACCTTTTCCCACATCTTTAGTGGTGAAGAAGGGCTCGAAGATCATCTCCTGATCCTCTTCCGGGATGCCATCTCCCTGATCCATTACTTCAATCTGCACCTGTTCACTATCTTTGAATGCGAAGATCTCTACCCGATCCCCCGGCTTAGAGGCGTCGCAAGCATTGGTCAATAGATTCACCATCACCTGTGAAAGGCGCTGCTTGTCGCCGAACAGCTCCAGCTCTTTGGGGCAGCTGTTGTTGCACTCTACCCGTTTGCCTGCGCGGGTGAGTTGTACCAGCTGAATCGCCTCCTCGACAATTTCGTTAAGTTGGCAGCGTTCAAAGGTGACGCCCACTCGGCCACTGCGGCTGAAGTTCATCAGCGACTGCAGAATGCTGCTGATACGGCGGGTCTGTTGCAGGATCGCATCAATGCTCTCTTCGATAACAGCGCGCTCTCTCTCATCTCGCAGGTTCTGGGCCAGAGAGGCGATACCGGTGACCGGGTTGGCCGATCTCATGGGCGACACCCGCCGCCAGTCGTCCTATTGATGCCAGCCGGTCACTGTGAGCCAGCTCCGCCTCAAGGGTCTCCATATCGGTAAGACTTCCAGTAGCATCACCAAGCCGGTGCGGCTTTCACCCTCTCTGACCAGTAGATCGGGATCCGGGATGGCGGCTTTGTGCAGGTTAAACCAGTGCGTCTTGCCTCCAGCCTCTACCTCCATATGGGGGATATGCCCATCCTGAGTGACGGCGAAGCCAGCCAGCAGTTCACCCCAGGGCTCGGGTAGGCTGGAGAGCTTGCACCCTTCCGCCTGGGTATTGGAGACGCCACTCATCAGCTCCAGGGTCAGATTCCAGATTACCACGGTATGATCGGGGGCCACGGCACAGACCCCTAAAGGTAGGTCGAGGAGAATCTGACGGTGGTAACGGCGCAGGGTGTCGAGGTCCGCATTTAGCCCTTTCAGTCGGCTGTGGGAGCGCTCAAGGCGCTCATCCATATATCGGAAAGAGTCAGCTAGTGCTGTTTTTGCCTCGCCGTCAATGCGCAGTTGCTGGTTGATGATGACGTGAGCCATATGAGGGCCAACCAGTCCCGAGAGGTTGAGTTCAATGCGCTGACGTAGTCGTTTTAACTCCCGTGGGCGAGTTTCGCTTGGCTGCATGTTGAGATCTTCGAGGGCACGGTTGACCTCCAGCTCTGCCGCCTCTTTGCCGATCATTGCGGCCAGGCCCTCGGCGAACTGAGAGGGTGAGCCAGCCGCGACCACCCCTTCAAGGGGAACTGGAATAGTGGTGTCACTGCTACAGGCGTGGGCCGCCTCCTGCTCTCCCACTGACTGGCGGGTGAAGATAGATACGGTGACAAAGAGAAAGCCGTTGCAGGCGAGAGACCAGAAAGTGGAGAGTTGCCACTGGTCGAATCCTGAAGCGGAACTGAGGGTTGTCAGGTCGATGCCGCTGTTGATCAGGCCTGATTTCTCCAGTAGCGGCAGCAGCAAGGTGACACTCCACACGGCGATGCCTGCCAACAGACCGGTGATAAAACCTTTGCGGGTAGCGCGACGCCAGTAGAGGACGCCGATGATCCCCGGCATAAATTGGGCGACGGCGACAAATGAGATAAGACCCAGTTGAACCAGCCCCTGGTTGTACTCCAGAAGCTCATAAAAGCCAAATCCAGCGGCGATGATCAGGGCGATCAGCAGGCGTCGGCCCCATAGCAGCCAGCGGTAGATATCGACCTTGGGGTCGGGGTAACTCGCGGGTAGCAGCAGATGATTGAGGCACATGGATGAGAGGGCCAGTGTGGAGACGATCACCATCGCGCTGGCGGCGGAGACACCGCCGATAAAGGCGAGCACCGGCAGCCATTGTGGGCCATTAATCAGGGTGATGCCGAGGACATAGTAGTCGGCATCCATCTCCAGTTGCAGGTAGTCACCGGCCCAGAGAATAGGCGGGATGGCGAGATTGAGCAGAAGCAGCAAGAGAGGGAAGGCCCAACCGGCAGTGGTCAGTGAGCGAACGGACATATTTTCCGTAAAGATCATATGAAACTGCCGTGGCAGCAGAAAGGCGGCACAGAAAGAGAGAAAGAGCAGTGTCACCCATGGCCCCTCCCTTACCGGCTGGTAGAGCGCTTCGGTCGCTTCCGGATTGTCAGTCAGCCACTGATTAAGTTCGGCAGGGCCGGAGAAGGTACCGAAGATGGCAAACAGGCCCACCGCCACCAGGGCGATCACTTTAATCAGTGATTCAAAGGCGATGGCCACCACCAGGCCTCGATGTTTCTCTCGGGGGGGAGATGTGGCGGGCACCGAAAAGGATCGAAAAGAGAATCAGCATGCCGCAGAAAACCAGTGCTGGATAGCGTGGTATCTCTTCATGGGTAAGCACCTGGACCGAAGAGGTGACGGCGCGGATCTGCAGAGCGATATAGGGCAGGGAGCCGAGCAGCATAAATAGTGTGACCAGAACCCCTGCCAGTTGACTGCGGTAGCGGAAGGCGAGGAGGTCAGCCAGGGAGGTGAGCTGATAGTCACGCACCAGGCGCAGCAGGGGGCGCAGCAGCACCGGTGTGAGCAGGAAGGTGATTGTCACGCCCAGGTAGACAGTAAGAAACAGGTAACCTTCCCTCTCGGCAAAGCCGACACTACCGTAGTAAGACCAGGAGGTGGCGTAGACGCCGAGGGAGAGAACGTAGACGATGGGATTTGCCGTCCAGCTCTCGGGGATCATGCCGCGGTCGGTGATATAGGCGATAAAAAAGAGCAGCAGCAGGTAGGCTAGGCTAGCCCCGAACAGTACCTCTAACTCATAGGTCATGGTGACCATGCCGACAACTTAGCCATGCGGCAATTGCAATCACCAACAGCCACAACAGATAGGGGACTAGCCAGGGGCTCTCCTCGGTTGCCCACCACAGAGTAAGCGGCGAAGCGAAGAGGAAGAGCGCCAGCAGAGTGAGCAGCAGAGCGTTCTCTTTTTGTCGGCTGGTGTCGTTTTGATCCGGCATGGGGTGTAGGGTAACAATTGTTACAAAAAGTAACAACTATCTGATCGATTGGTAGTATCTCTGAGATAACTATTCAGCTATACCTATTATATTTATAGAGCTGTTTTCTACCGGGGGTCGGGTCGATTGCCTACACGTCATGTGGCAATCGTACCCCTGCCCCCAAAGCCAGCTCGAACTGGATTGACTCTGTTGTAGATGAACATATTTGATGTAGTGATATCACTGCTGTCCCGTTAACTTTGTAGTATGTTGCAGTAACTCCTTGTGTGGA
>MOXH01000111.1_pt1 | contig 12594 bp, 14 predicted proteins | sample 1471181 | NCBI WGS metagenome assembly MOXH01 (sample SAMN05806436, study PRJNA327811) | mollusc metagenome | isolation source: Phylotype A (SB4) bacterial symbionts from gill | host: Thyasira cf. gouldii | place: Canada: Bonne Bay, Newfoundland | collected 2010-05-07
TGAATCAAGCGTCAAAATTTCGGGGGCGGAAGAATATTTGATTAAAAACTGTGTGGGGAGTTGATTACACAAACTTGGCACTCCGATATACAGAATGTGTGAAAATGGAACGGACGGACAAGGCGGCAACAATACGAGTAGTAAATACAGCTCTTTGGTGCCAGATACTTTGGTGCCACCTACTGCGCATGCGTGGGCGCCATTTTTGTTTTCCCGCCATTTTTGTTTTTCACATTTTTTTTTTCCGCCATTTTGTTTAGCCCCCACCTACATCTCGACGTTCGTCGTACGTCTCACCGCGCGTCGAATCACGTTCGCGCATACGACAATAATAGATGTCAGCTGGTGACGTCAATGCACGATAATAGAACAGTCCGGTATAAAAGGTGTCGATCTAAGCAACAGTCGTCACTTACTTCTCAATCGGACTGCAGTACTCATAATGGAATCTACACCCCGATGCGATATAAATCTGGGTAACGACCGATACGTTCGAGTCACAGAGTGGAAAGGCGAACTCCGTGTGGACATTCGCGAGTGGGATAAGAAGGTGCCTACCAAGAAGGGGATTAGTTTACCTCTCATGAGGTGGAAACACTTCGTCGAAAGTATCGGGAATATCGACGACGCGTTGAAGACTGAACAACTGGAAGCTTACAAGGACCATCTCGGGGGAAACGTCTATTCTACCGTCGAAGGGGTTTGCGTGGACATAAGACGATACTGGAAGCCGGAAGATAAAGTCGTTCCAACGAGGAAAGGTATCTGTCTACGACCGAGGGAGTACGTCAAATTGAAAGACTCAATTCCACAAATTGGAGAAGCTTTACCCGAACTAGACGCCATCGTTCCCTGTTATCTACAGAGCGATCATCAGAATCAATTGGGCATGCTGACTTGTTCCGAGTGTAATCCGAACGACTTTCAAAACTGGTGAATGCCACACAGATACGTATTCGAATGTCCCATTTGCCGAAGAAAGGACGTGACGAATATCGTTCATCACATACAAAAAATACACGAAGAAGACGCTAATGACTGTATACAACGAATCAAAACATTTCGTTTGATTATAGTGGCTTAGTGTACGATATTTGTTTACCATTCTCGACAATATAACATGCTGATAGCCCTGGTCGTCGTAACGTGTTCGGTAATAGAGGAACTTTTAATTAAATGGAGGGATTATCGTCTAAGGAGAGAGGCCCGTGAAGCGGCAGATCGCTGGATTCATTGCTGGAGTGACGAATTCATTTGTGAACGATGATTACCAATATCGTATGTGTTGCGAACTGCGACTGTTCGATCGATTTGAGCCACTTCGCCTCACTGTGTACTAGCGTCAAGTACGACGCCGGAAAATTCAACGGTGCCGTATGGAAAGATCCGGAGCTCGGAGGTTGTTGCCTAGTCTTCAGAACTGGAAAGATCGTCGTAAATGGAAAGGCTGCCGACGAATCGATCGCCATAGATCGTGTTCGAAAATACGCTAAACTTCTGCGTCATTACGGGTGGAGGGTGAGCTTGAAAGAGATCAAGATCGTCACGATGTCGGCGTATTACCGTGTAGATGGAAACCTTTCCATGGAAACTTTGTGTAGGCACATGTGTGCCAAGTACGAACCGGAACTGTTTCCAGCGGCCATGTTCAAGAGAGACGGCGTTCATTTTACTTGTTTTCCCAATGGAAAGATTCTCATCACGGGAATCAAGAATAACATGGATGATGTAGTACTTCCTACATTAATCGAATTGGAATTATATTCGTTGTAATACATATATAGATGTTGCAATAAAATATGTAAATAATCATCGTGTTGTTATTTATTGACAGAGCCAGTACATGACCTTCATCGAGTCGGGGGAGAGAGAGACAAGGAAGACACGCTACTATTTACATAATTTATTTAATCACAAAAGCATGTTCTAAAGTAGGTGGTCACAATTATTGTACACGATTCGCTCATAATAATAGCCATAATATACTATTTGAACATGTACACAAGCATGTCTATTAGTTACAAGCCGTAATAATCGAACACACACACACCCGCGCATATTTAAAGACATGGAAAAACACGGATATCCATTTACATATAACGCTAATCTACGCACGTACACATTTATACAAATAAAACTTTATCGTCATTATAAGCTAGATCCGTTACACTAAACTGGTTTACGATAGTCCTCATACTAAGTCCACGACATCTACGGTAGGCGTAATATAAACACATTTGGCCGCAGTAGTGGGAGCCTGTGCCTTGTATTCCCTGTCTATTGTAAATGTATGTTGGCCCGTTCACCAGTAACACGTTCCTGAATCTGCGGTGGTAGTATTCTGGCTCGTAGCCAGCGGGATCGAAGAATTCCGATGGTCCTCGTTGCGGAAAGTACATCGTGACCCAATGTTTTCCCGGATAACCGCTGGTATCCGTGTTCACGATGTAAATGCTCGGTCTTCGAGGAACGAACCCCGGCAACCGATCCGCCGAACACACGTCCCCAAATTGTCTCCAGGTCGTGGGATTCCTGCGCAACGCATTACGAAGTTGCAGCGTATCCATCATTCCAGAGTAACGTTTCTGCTCGCGTCGATTTTCATCAGCGACGGGAACTGTCCATACACTACGATTGTACATGTTTCCGGTAGCGCTTTCGCGAACTTTAACTCCAACCTAGTATGAGCTCTCTTATCGACCCGATCCCTGGCGTCCCCGTCAGGCTTGAAGACGTACAAGCAGTATCCAGCCCTGAAGTCATATCTGCTTATAGTAACTGCTTTGCTTCGCTCGTCGACGTAGAGTCTTTGATAGGCCTCCACGTAACTTACTCCCTCGAAATTCGGCTGTAGAGGTTGTGCGGGTGTTGATTGTCCGTCTACGAAAAACCCGACGTAGTTACAGTCGAAATGTTGGAAGTTGAACGGATTCGTGGAGTAGTCTCCGTGAATAGCGGCTGACGATACGATTCCCACAATCAGTTGTTTGGGGACCTCTCCTTGAAACAGGTCGTCGGTGATGAACGAGTATTGTCCAGCTGGCACTGCGTACGTCTTGATATTAGATCTCGTGTACGGATAGAGGGCACTATTCTCCTTCAAAACATCGGCCTGCGATATCAACACGTTCGGATTCACTTTTGCCACTGCCACTTTCAATTGAGCGTCGGTAATTACCACCTTATATTTTTCTTCAAGGCTCGTCATCAGTCTAAAGCTGTCCGCATTCTGCCATAGTTTTAGATTCAGCGGTACGCCGTTGAGTAGTAGCCGGTCCTGTTGACACATATCTAAGGCGAGAGATCCGATTAAATCTACTTCTTTACCGCCAATCGTATAGTTCGCTCGTGCTAACAACCCCTTGTTACCCCCATCCGGTGACCCCTCATCCATAAATCCCGCATTGTCTTTGTAGAAAAGTTGACAATGTAGATTTCGTTCGTCCGTCTCGTTCAACAATGTGTCTAGGTAACCTTTGTAAGCATAGTTGGTACCCACTTCGCTCACTGGACGCTGTTGTATGTTGAAATCCGCTTGAGAGAATATAGTATGTAGAGGGGCGTTGGCCAATCCCACCAGGTCCGCGACGACGGGTGATCCGTCGGCTTTGACGATTTTCAATTTCAAGTGCAACAACGTGTTCCTCAAGTCGACGTACGTAGTGGACGTGCCCGGAATAGAAAACTCTATAGCGGAGTTTTCCGTCAATTGATTGATGGGTCTGTGAGTTATCCATTCTTTAGACTGTACCCCGGTTTCGGTAGGTCCCAGTTGGAACAAAGCTAGCTCGTCCTCGTGGACTTCGTTTAACGACGCCATATGTCCGATACGCTTGACTTAGTAGTGATCCGTCTCTTCTTTGACGGGACTCTTTTCTCCTTATTAACTTCGACCTTTGGCGCGATCCGTCTCTTCTTATTAGCTTCGTTCTTTGACGGGGCTCTTCTCTTCTTATTAGCTTCGTTCTTCGACGGGGCTCGTCTCTTCTTCTTCTTTAACGGCGATGGTATCTTCTTAATACCGTCACCTTCTTGCTGCCTCAATTCAGATTTGGCCATTTCGACGGCTTGGGCCGTAGGCGTTACGAATTTGATCGATGGTTCGGCTGGTTTGTTTCCGCCCCTTTGAATAGAATCAACTAAATAGTATCCGCGTTTATCCGGTTGCGTCTTCCCTTTTGTCATATTTACGAAATGTCTCTTCCACGCTTCGATGTTCATGGCGACGTTTTTCGTAGATGAAGAGTACAGCTCACGGAGTCGCTTGGCACCGTATCTAAGGGTTTCAGATTGTCTCCTCTTATAGAGACACCCACTCTCTGAAGAGTGTCCTTGTTAACCCTCAAGTAATACGGTTCTTGGAATTGCAACGATATTATTCGAGGCCTCTTGGTTTTGGTTTTGTTGGATACGCTCCTTAGTATCGGGTAGAACGCATTACCCACGTAAGAGTCTTCTACTAAGTCGCAGCACACGTATAAGGTGTTCGCCTCAATGTCGTTGGGAAAATCGATTTCCGTCAAACTGCACTCCCATGCTCCGTTCAAATTGAATCGTTTGGGTATTTCCACCGTAAAATCAGTGGCCGAGTTCCCCGGGTGTCTCTCTTTGGAATCCTCGGAGGATAAATGCAGGTAGTAACTCATGGCGTCTTCTTATAGTCTCCCGCTTCTTCTTCTTATAAATGTTTGAGAGAGTTCCAGTACGTACGTGCTTCGGAGATTGCAGTGTCGATTAGCTTAGTCGTCTGCTTGATAGTAAGCCACTGACGAAGCTCTAGCTGTATGCCGACGAGGGTCGCAGTTCCGTTTAAGAATCTTCGGATATCGACGAACACGTTGCCGTTAGCGTTACACACGGTAGCGTACGTACTTCCGCCCAGTCGGAACTGCTTGACGAACACGCATCCTGTCTGGTTCAGATTCGGAATCTCTTTGACTTCGTAATCCAGTTTCTCCCGAGAACCGGATATTCCAACCAATACCAATATGGGTGACATACACGTGGCGAATATCAACACGATACCGATCCATTTTATAATCGTCAAGTGACACCTCATGTTACCCGTCGTATCTTCGTACGTCTCGTTGATCATTGCCTCGGAGTCCATGGTTAATGCGTATATAGGGGGGTCGGTCATCCTTCTTATTAGTAGTCTGTCACCTCGGCCTCCGGTATCCACGAATCGTATTTCTCGGGCCAATGAAGCCACCTAACCAGCACCTCCTTATGACCCGCTCGCTTCCTTTTTTTGAGGATCTTGTCAATACGGAATGTCGTGTTCTCGTCTACGTGTACGGATTGCAGTTCTTGTTCGTAAAACGTACCCTTTACGTCCTCGTTTTCCCAGTCCTCCAATTTATAAACCGGTACGCTCTGTCGAAAATATCGACTCTTCACTTTGAACAGCTCGCCGGTCCATTTCTGGGAATATTCTCTATCGAATGTTCCTCTTACGTGGGATATACGTACAACATCTCCGATATTATACTTCATTTTGGGAGTAGTTTTCCCATCCTTCGGCCGGCGCAGTAGGTACTGACGTAAACGGGACTCGCTTTCGTTGCCTTTCGTCACGGAAGATGGCGCCGCACCCAATGACCTATGATGAGTATCGTTGTAACTCGACACTATATCTACAAGCGCATCTACGTATCTGTAAGAATTTTTCTTCAGAATGTATCTGTATATTTTGTGTTTTATAGTTTTAATCACCCTCTCAGCGTAGTTGGCTTTCGTTTCGTTCTGGGTGACGAAATGATTAATGCCCTTGTCCTCCAGATACTTTTTCGCGTCTCTGTTAGTAAATTCGGACCCTTTGTCCGTTCTGAGAGAGTCAGGTCGCCTCCCATTCCGGAACGTTTCTGCCATGGCTTTCGTTACCTCCTTTCCCGTCTTAGTCCTCAGAGTCCGACACCACAGGTAACGCGAAAAGATGTCTATCATCACGAGAACGTACTTGACACCGTCGTTATCTTTCGAAATATTACTCATGTCCATCAGATCCGCGTCCCATTGGCTATCCATTCCCTCGACTATCACGCGGGAACGGTCGAATTTTCTTCTGGCGTATCTGGTCAGCGAATAAGCCTCTTGATCTTGCAACCATTCTCGTATTTGTTGTCTCTTTAATTTAAATTTACCCTCAGATTTCGTTATACTGTATAGCTTGGCCGGACCCGAAAAACTGCCCGGGTGCTTCGGGTCGAAATATATAGACGAGAGGTAGTCTTTCCAGTCTGTCATCATACGGTAATCCACTTGGCGCGCCGTTTCTTTTTATCAGATCGGATGCCCGGAGGTCTCACCTTTATAGCATCTCGTTGAGACTCCGGCTGCGGTTGGTCGTCAGTTTGAACAGACTTCTCTACAACATTAGGAGCCTCGTTGAACCATCTTTCGTAAGGGACCAGAACCGTCTTCTGAACTTCATTCATGACAAAAAGTTGTTCAATGCCGGCTCCACCGCCTTCAGAAGTATAGCGACGACGTGTCCTCTCCTGCACAATAGTCTTCGCTTCTTTCTGAGACTGACCGATTTGTCGCCTATCGTCCGTAACAAATTCTTGTGTTTCCCTAGGTCGGCTTTTCGACTCGGAGTGATGGGTAGTACGCCCCGCAGTAAATTGACCACTATTTCTACGAGAGCGCGTAGTTGGTCTTTAGTGATGGTGTCCAGTAATATTCTTCTCTGTATTCTGGAAGTCGTCGTTGACAACAGTTGAAAGAAGGCAACGTGCTTTTTGACCAATTTACTCATCTTGATATAAGCTCTGGACTTGTCAGGTTCCTTCTTATAAGCTTCTCGGGACATACACGATGGGATCCTCTCCCACGAATACGTTAGTTCTCAATCTGTATTTATCCTCACCGTACGGGGACATGTCAACTACTAAATAGCCGAATTGTTGTTTCGTAGCATCTCGGTACGCTTCTACCAGTATTCCGGACTTCCCCGGGAATATCTGGCGCCCCAATGTCGCGATCTGCGACGCATCTCGTACGTTCCTGAACATAATTAGGTACCACGTGTTCAAAGCGATCGTTCTCGCCGATTTTCCTTTGTTGTAGAGGTTCTGCGTGACGAAAATGACACTGATATTTCGGTGGTGACAGCCTCGCGTAAACAATAGTTCCATGTCCGGATTATCCACCACTTGATTCATCAGATCGTCCAAAACAATAAGACCATGTTCCCCGTCCGCAAACTCATCGATTTCGGAACGATTCGGAAGTCCTTGATGCAGCGTAAAACGAGGAATGTCTCTCTCTAGATCGTCGAATAACGGCTGATAAGATCCGTAACAGTACATTATCTTCTTGGGCGGGTCTTTAACGTACATTCCACCGAGATCGTTCAATAGACGTACTATCCAACGAGTCTTCCCTACCCCCGTTGCGCCAGACACGCAGATACTGGACCGGGGCTCGAACGGTGCCAGACTTTGGGTTTTCCACCACGCCATCGTTTCCAATCGATCTCCCTGAGCGTCTTCTTATGGTTTTAAAATCCGTACGGCACGGTGTCAAAATTATCTATTCTTCTTCTCTTAGTGTAAACCATCCGATATGTCTTGCTCTCTCGTCTATTGTACAATTTCCTTTTTCTTTTGTCTCTACATATCTTGTTTGGGTTCGTAACGGTAATGGTTCGTCGACTTTCGGGATCGGTCACCATACTTTTGACTGCCTCGAAGTTAATGAGTTTGCTATTGGTAAAGTTTAACGTAAATCCTCTAACTTTACATGTTTCTTCGTTTTTATTGGTTTTGTAGGAGTAGTTTTTTGGGCCACCCGACACAAACTCTACGATATGTTCGCCTCCGCCCAATTCATCTGTCAGTTCGCCTAGATAATCGCCCAACGGTGGATCGTATTGACCGGGGCGACTCACGTAAATGACGGAGTCGGTATCGTAGTAGAGAACTCGTCGATCTAGTTCTTCCAACACGCTGTAGAGTTTCAGGCGGGCCCCGCATGTAGTAAACGTGGCCAGGTATATATTGGTCTTGTTGTCTTCTGGAAGACAATCCTTTTTGTAAGTCCATTCTATCTGAATCGTATCATCCGACACAATATGAAAGTTAAGGACATCTTTGGTTTGGTCTGAAAGAGTTTGGAAAAACTCGTCTACTTCAGTTTCGTGGAAGAACTTGGTCTGACGCATGTTGAGTCTCTGACCAAATTTCCCCCAAAAACTGTTCAGACATAGTTTGGCCAAAGCCTCAGTCCCGGATTTTTCTGAATATTGGGCTCGTCTAGCGGAACTCCTTCTTTTTCAAAGTAATCATGGATATATTTTGCTGTATCTTCTGGAGTGCTGATCCAATCCGGAGATCCGCTGGCTTCTTGTTTGAATTTTAGAAACGTGTTGATGTATTTGGAAAATAATCCACCTTCTCGAGTCTCGGGATCGTAGTGCGTGGACTCGTTCCAGTGGTACACCTCGTATATTTTCTGGATCTTGTAACCTTGACGAAGAGCCGTTTCAATTTCTGGTGTACACCATGTTCCCGTCATTGTCCTCTCCCCTTCGTTACAAGTACACGGTGATTGGTTCTCCGTATCAGCGCACGTTCGGCATAATGGAAATTTAAGTTTTCCGTTTGACCTATATGGGAGGACTGGATGGTAGAGTCCACGCGGTGGTAACATTTTGACTTTAGCGATTCCAAAGTATTCATTGATGTTTTTGAAGTCGGTCGTAATAATCTCTGGGTGTCCTACGGGATATTGACAATATTTGTTGACCCACGGGTATAGACTCGTAAAATCGACGTATTTGATTTGTTCCCCGGCTTGCGCCTTATAGTATAGTTGACTGGCGTTGGTTCTGCCACCGAAGAAACTGTCACGGGGGTCCAGTCGCTCGGAGACATCTAAAGTTTGAAGAAAGTGTTGTAGTCGTTCGCTGTTTTTACGCTGTTGTTGAAATTCGTGTTCCCACACGCATACATATTTCATCCCTAGGTTTTCGATGTACGATTTCTTCTTCTGTGTCAGGGCGTATAACTCTTTCAAGGACTGCTTGGTCATCGGATGAACAGTCTCTTCTCGATCAACCGGAAAACAGACTGGACATCCGTGGAATACGCACCCATGATATTCGTATGCCGTGTTAGTTTCCTCGCAATATCCGTCCAACTTGTACCGAGTCCCAACCAATGTCTTCTCGCCACCATTGAGAGCATGTCGTATATGCTCTTTTTCTTGTTTTGACATCCACTCCAACCACTGAATTGACGACTTGCTATATTGATCTTTTCTATAACCTCCGGGTGGTATTTTGCCTATTTTAGTTCTAACGAACTCCCTGTCTGTAATGGTCTTGCCTTCCAGTTGGTCCTCTTGAATCCATTCCCCCTCTTGTCGTACGAGAAGTCCCCCATCAATGATTTTGGCCGGGGCCCATTCGTTATCAATTTTAACTCTCCACTCTTCTTCTAGAAATTTGGTTCTGTAGATATTCATACACACTGAGGCGATGGTGACCGAGTTAAATGGATCTACCGCACCGACCCATTTCTTTTCTATTTTTCCATTTTCATTCATGACTTCCTTTTCTTCTCCAGTCGAGGACATTAACAAGTGTTGAAATTTCAAACACGACTGTCTCAATATGTCCACATCACTCCGACAATACTCTAACATTTCTTTCCGAAAATCAAATATCTGGTCTTGTTGAGATCGGTGCCACGACATAAATTCCGCTTTCTCTTTGGTACTCATAAAATCGCATCCGTAATATTTAGGTTCTGGGTGGGGACCTACATATGATTGGTTGTCACGGATGTTCCAAAGGTGAGGAAAAAATCCTTTTTTCAACTCTTTCAATCCAAATGCTTTGGGTAACGCCGCCAGTTTCATAGGTAAGAAGTTGAGACTGTCGATTACCTTTATATGTAGATCTTTCTCGACCTCCATATACATTATTTTCGATCCGTTGTAAATTATCTTGTCTGGACGCACGGCATTGTCAATCAAGTACTCTAATATAAAATATCCGTCGTAGCCTTTCATGTTGTGAGCTACGGCTTTGAAGTATCGGTGTTGGTCAGAAAATAACCATTCGCAAAACTCTGATGTAGTATTGTCCCCCTCGAAAATGGTCTCTCGAAACCCGCATGTACCGGGACAAGGTCCTTCGTCCTCGCATTCCTCGCATCGCGTACCGCATTCTTTACATATGGATTTGGGTGACAATGGCTTGTCTATACATTTTGGACACACTGTATGGGCCACGACGAAATTAGGTCTGTGGGTATTCTTGCCGCACCATGTTTTTTCGCAGTTTATACATTTGGAACACGATTTACACGGTATATCTGGTCGACAGTCCATACACTTGGTCTTTCGCAATGGTGTATAACCTACTTCGCATTCCAGGACATCGTCTTGACTACACTCGAAGTCGAAAAATATAAACTTTGGAATAAATTCTTTATCGGGCGGTGTGGCTCTAAGGTAACATAGATGATCGTCTAAAACATACCGTTCGCACGACGAGCAATAATACTCGCCGCATAGGTGGTCTTTCTTCTTTCTTTTTTCCATATTGACTACTTTGTAACACGTTGGACATTTCCACCATTTTACGCATTCTGACGACCCTCTCACTTCTCCGTTCAACTTTCCTTTCTTGTGTTTCGGCGGGGTTTTGTGACGTTGGTAGCATTCGACCGATCTACACGTCATATTGCATTTGCCGCAGTCGATCGTCGTGTCCGTTTTCAGACAATCGTCCGTCTTACACACGATACAATATGTTTCGCACACGTGTTCTTGTCTGTGGTCGTAATGTTTGAGGCACCCCTCGCAGAAATAATTGGAGCTGAAGAAGCCCGTTATGCTGGTAATGGCGTGAAAGTGGTCGTCGTCTACCAGGTAAATGTAGACACATGGACGATCGGTCTTACTTGGATTGGTAATAAACTTGTTTCCGAGTCTGGCGCTGACCACCATCACACGAATATCCAGGCTTCTTCGAATGCCGATATATCGTTTAGACTGGCTGGACGGTCTATTGGAACGTTGGCCAGTCTACTTATGGCTACCGCAATATCTCTCTGTTCCTTTCTTTGTTTGTTTCTCAAATGCATGTAGTAACTTTCAGGTACTTTTCCATACTTTAAACATAACTCCAAATTACTGTTCAATCCCCGTTCTTTGACGACGTTCTTCCATTCCTCTGGGGTACACCTATTACGTTTGGCCCATGCTATACCGATCGCTCTCGCCATACACAACTGATCGTCGTTCTCGATGGTCACTATGGACTTCTTCAATTGGAGCGAATTGTTTTTACCGTGTAGCCTTGTGATACGACGTCTTTTGCCGCCTTTAGGTAAATCTATGGATCCGATCGATATCTCGAAACTATTGTCCACGCTGAGGTCCTGATTACTGTTCAATACCTTCTCGACAGCCCCTAAAACAGTGTCTGAGTTCAAGTCGTCCCACGGTTGGAGGGGTACTATTATAGGGTCTTGCAGTCCCTCGTGGTGTATAACGACGCGCCCTAGATCGTTTCCGGCTAAATCCCCACGCGCTTGGTCTAGCACGTCGTCGAACATCCGGTGTAGACCTTCCTGTATATCTATGAGACGTTGCCCTCGATGCTGCTCGCCGATTTTAACTTGGTACGTCGTGTCAACGGCGGCATTTTTGGCGTACGTACGTTCGGATTTCTTTCGTATGGTGTACAGTAACTGCGGTGGTCCTGACTCTCGGGATGGGCCGGGCTGAGGTTCATCCGCTGGTTCTGGTTCTCGGGATGGACCGGGCTGAGGTTCATCGGACCCTCTACCGTCTTGGATATCCCAATGGTCATCGAGACATACTCGAGCGAGATCGTCCATTTCCTCATCCCATGTTCTCGCCTCCGGATCCCAGTCATCTTCCAGACATGCGATGGCAAGATCGTTCATCTCCGCATCCCACGTTCTCGGCTCCGGTTCACAGTCGTCTTCCAGAACATTCATTTCATTGCTGTTGTGGGGAGTCGGTGGGTCAACCAGATTTGACAAGATTGTGTCGAGTTGTCCATCGACGAACTCGCAGTCATACTCTGGATTTTGTAACTGGAACAGGCGGAAGATTACAGCTGGGGATTCCTGTATACCCCACGTGGCGGCGAAATTCATTAAATCTGTAGCGTCCATAAATCTGAGGACCGCATCTTCTAGGGCAGAGGTATATCTATCCATTCTGAAAATATGAATTAAGTATAGTAACACGTTCTTATACTTATAAATATTTATGTTACGAGTGGTCGCGCACTCGAGACATAGATGTTCTTATAGCCTTCAATTATATACATTGACCAATAAGTTACCGAGAAAAAACGAGTTTTTAATATAACGTTATGTAGGTGCGCAGAAAAAATGTCTATAGGAATTAACATGTGGCATGGTTCTGTTGAATATGTTCATATGAATGATGTGCTGAAATATTAAAGCAATCGGTGAAGTAACAGAGAAGTTATGGCAAAATTGAGAAACTGTTACAAACTTCTTAATAACCGAAACAGCTAAGTGTTTTAGGAAGCATATGAAGGTCAAAAGGTGAAGGCCATATATAAATTATGGCATGGTT
>MOXH01000112.1_pt1 | contig 12560 bp, 11 predicted proteins | sample 1471181 | NCBI WGS metagenome assembly MOXH01 (sample SAMN05806436, study PRJNA327811) | mollusc metagenome | isolation source: Phylotype A (SB4) bacterial symbionts from gill | host: Thyasira cf. gouldii | place: Canada: Bonne Bay, Newfoundland | collected 2010-05-07
CGAATCTTCTCCCCCTGCATGGCACAAGGTGAATGTGATATGTAATCGTCGCTTGTCATCTGATTGTCCAAAAAAATGATGATTAGTTATGGATAACAGGTGGTTACGATGGGTGGGGATGGGGTATTTGGGGAGGTCTGCACATCAGCGAGGGGTTCGACTTTCTGGGACAGAACATCCGAAAGCACCTCCGCAAGGATGGCAGGCTGGGAAAGATCCAGATCACGCCTAGCGCAAAGAGCTTTCGTAACATCAAGGACAAGGTTAAACTCCGCATCAAACGCCACCAAGGGGCAAGGCCCAAGGTACTGATTGAAAAACTCAATCCCGTGCTACGAGGTTGGGCGAACTACCATCAGCACATCTTATGTGCTGAGACACTGGTAGTGCTCGACAGCTATACGTGGTGAAGACGCTACCGCTGGTGCTAAGGGCGTCATCCAGACAAGACCGGCAAATGGGTTGCCAAGCGCTTCTTCCTCAACGGGAAATCGCGTACCCGATGCAGTACCGGAAAATCAATAGGAGAAACAATGCCTCATTTTTTAGTAGATTGCTCTGAAAGTATTTTTAAATTACATTCTGAAGAGGAAGTTGTTGAGCAAGTTCACTTGGCTGCTAAATCAAACTGAACTATTCAATGAAAATGATATAAAAGTAAGAGTAACATCATTTAAAAAATATACGACAGGTAATAAGGTTGAAGATTTTATCCATGTATTTTCACATATAATGGAAGGTAGAAGCGATGAACAAAAAGGAAATTTATCCAAAACAATAGTCCAGGAATTATTATCATTGCTTCCTACTGTACCTAATATTGGAGCTAACGTTATAGAATTTGAAAATGCTAATTACTGTAATAGAAATAAGATTTGATCGCAGTATACTGCGATCAAATCAATTAACTACGCGCCTTCGGCGCCGGATGCACTTTCAGTGCGCCGGTTATTGAGGCGTAATATGCACAATATCAAAATAAACTTTAAGGGTTAACTATGGATCATCCAATTATCGAAGATCTCCGTTGGAGACATTCCACCAAAAAATATGATGCTAGCAAAAAATACCTCAAGAGGATCTTGATGTGCTCTTTGAGGCGATGCGCCTCTCGGCATCGTCCATTAACTCGCAACCTTGGCGGTTTGTAGTTATTGAAAGTAGTGATGCAAAAGAGCGTATGAACAATACATTTGCTCGCAAACATCAATATAACCAGCCTCATGTGTTTGATAGCTCACAGATTATTCTCTTTGCTTACAACCCGCGCTACACGCGTGATGATTATGCTCAAGTAGTAGATAAAGGTATTGAGGATGGGCGAACCAAACCAGAGGATCGCGAGAATGCCTTTGGTGTCTTTGCATTTGCCGAGTTCTATACCGATAGAACTGGAAACACAAGTTGTTGGACAAAAGCACAAACCTACCTTGCTTTTGGAAACACCCTGCATGCCCTGGCTCGTCTCAGAATAGACTCGACTCCCCTGGAAGGAATTGATATTGATTTAGTCAACGAAGAGTTCAAAGAGGAGCTTGGTGGATATCAGTGTGATGTGGCTTTGGCTATTGGATATTGTCATCCCGAAGAGGACTATAACGCAAAACTACCCAAGTCACGACGTAGTTTAGATAGTATTTTATTGCGTATATAATGAGCATTAACGAATAAGGATAAGTCGTGAAAATAACCAGGACACCCAGTGCGCCAAGCGAAGCTGGCGATTAATTGGAGGTGAATGCCCTCTGTCTGGTAAGGATTAGCACTCCGCCAGAACTCCGAGTCATGGGCTATTATTCGTAAGCGTAAGAATAATGGTTAAGCGTTGACAGGGGAACGTGCAGGCTCAGTATTGAGCTCCGAAATCAAGGTCGAGAACGCTGACCCCGGTGGGTGGTAGGGAAAGAAAAATCGGTGACAAGCGCTAAGCAAGTTTGCCACAGGGTTCTCCGGAGTCATAGACCTAGAGTTGTCGTATCGATGGGGTCATATATGGTTCGCCCCGCGATGCAAGGAAAAAGTTTGTTTGTGACAAAAAGAATATTGCATCCATATATCCGGCCTTTAGGTGAGGCAGTATTAGCCTCTGGCCCTGATGGAATCCGCACATCCTAACCTCATCAGAGTAGCGGCCTATTATAGTTTCATCATGGACACCCATCTCTTAAACACAGTAACCAGAATAACTGGGATCAGAGTAAAATTATACCAGCAGAAAGCACTCAGGGTGGCTGAATTCAGCCCGCTCTATCACACTCTATCCACACAATTTGGGGATGAGCCGATGAGATCTAACTTTACCCCAGTTATTTGGTTCCTCTAGTTATTTAGGATGGAACTCAAGTATGGAACCCATCTGAAAGGTTCGCTTTGCACGTCACAAAAGTGACCTCTAGGGCCAAGTCACGGTAGGATTGATTTAATGGCGTCGCTAACCGGCCAACACCGAGCTTTCGCAGTGGGACAAATACCCCTTTCAGTTTGTGGCTAGCTCAGTCAGTAATTTTCAGAATGGCAGGGTACTCGACTTGGGTGGGAGTTTGTAATTCACTCTTTAAATAGTACAGAGTAGGGTTATGTATCCACAATCTGAGGGCACTTATGGCTGATACAACGACTACAAATACTATCGACCCCTACACTACGGAGTACGAAGCAGGCCAGGACAATCTCGAAATGTTCGGGATGGATCTCCATAATCCGGTTTTTTTCATCAGCGCTAGCCTTATTCTCTTATTTGTTATCGGCACCTTGATGTTCCCCGCTGAAGCAAAATCCATGCTCGACAGCGCTAAGGCCTGGTCCATAGGGAATTTCGATTGGTTGTTCATCTGGGCCGCCAACCTGTTCGTGGTATTCTGCGTTGCCCTGGTCTTTCTTCCAGTGGGTAGTATACGCATCGGTGGTGAAAATGCCGTCCCGGACTTCTCCATCACGTCCTGGTTCGCTATGCTATTTGCCGCTGGCATGGGTATCGGCCTCATGTTCTGGAGCGTGGCCGAGCCCGTCGCCTATTACACTGATTGGTATGGTACACCACTCAACGCGCCGCCACATACGCCGGAAGGTGCACGTGCGGCCATGGGTGCAACCATGTTTCACTGGGGCCTGCACCCATGGGCTATTTATGCGGTGGTCGCGCTGTCCCTTGCCTTCTTTTCCTATAACAAAGGCATGCCACTGACCATACGTTCAGCCTTTTACCCGATTCTTGGGGAGCTTGCTGGGGCTGGGCCGGTCACATCATCGATCTGCTGGCGGTGTTGGCTACAATTTTCGGTTTGGCGACCTCGTTGGGGCTGGGTGCACAGCAAGCCGCCGGGGGTCTGCAGCATCTATTCGGTATCTCCAACACCATCAACACCCAAATTGCGATCATTGTGGGCGTAACCAGCATGGCCATTTTCTCAGTGGTGCGTGGGATCGATGGTGGGGTGAAGTTGCTTAGCAATGTGAACATGGCACTGGCTGCCTGCCTGTTACTGTTTGTGCTGGTACTGGGTCAAGGCCTCAACGTATTCAGCAGCCTGGCTGATACGACAGGGGCATACCTGGCAAACATTCTGCCGCTGAGCAACTCCTTTGGCCGTGAAGATGACACCTGGTTTCATGGCTGGACCGTGTTCTATTGGGCTTGGTGGATCTCCTGGTCACCTTTTGTCGGTATGTTTATTGCCCGCATTTCCAAAGGACGCACTGTCCGCCAGTTTATAATCGCCGTGCTGCTGGTGCCGACACTGGTCACCATCGTCTGGATGACTGCCTTCGGCGGAACTGGCCTGGATCAGGCTATCAATGGTGTGGGGCAGCTGGCCAACGGTATATCGGACGTCTCCCTTGCAATGTTCCATATGCTGGAGAATCTGCCTTTGTCAGAGATCACTTCATTTCTTGGTATAGCGCTGGTGTTAATATTTTTTTATTACCTCGTCGGATTCCGGTTCGCTGGTAATCGATAGCATCACCGCCGGTGGTAAGGTGGATGCCCCGGTTCCGCAGCGCATCTTCTGGGCTACGCTGGAAGGTGTGATCGCAGCCACTCTGCTTTATGGCGGAGGCGCGGAGGCCCTCAAAGCACTGCAGGCGGGAGCTATTACCGTCGGCCTTCCATTCACTATTGTGCTGTTACTTATGTGTGTAAGCCTTTACAAAGGCCTTGCAATGGAGAGAAAACAGCTTGATTTCAAGGGCTAATTAGCAGAAGGCTACCGGGCGGTGCAATAAAAGGGGTGCCATGGGCTTAGATGGGGGTATATAAACAACCCACAAATAGCCACAGGAAGTTTAATCCCCAGCACCGCCCGATGGTCATTTCCAGCGGGAAGATCATTGCAGGCGGGAAGGTATGGAGTGAAGCCGAATACAGAGGTTGGCCGAATCTCTCCTGTGTTGTCTGCTGTCTATTGCAATGCATAAATCGAAAGTCTGCGTTGGCGTGCCCGGAAAACTCACACGATATGTGTCTCGAACTTCCGCCTATGGTTGGTTAGCGACCGTAGTAACTTCTCAAAAAGTCCGTGCCAAGGGGGTGCAGTAACACCTTTTCAGGAGGCGCGTTGAATAGATCCCTGTACGCTTACAGCAGCATCCCAACGCCCCGGCCACTGGACAGTGCATGCTGCTGGCCGATGATCTTCCGGCAGCGGCACTCACCCAGCTACTGGATCAGCTCCCCGGAATTCTCTGATGCGATTGCCGATTTTCTCCGGCGTGAACAGTCGGTTATTGAGAATTATGAAAGTCAGCTTGAGGTGGGGGTGCCTTATAAGAAGGGGTGAAAATAGAATGCTGGATACCTAAGAAGTTATTGCATTTCTTCTTTTGTAGGAGCGACTTCAGTCGCGATGGAGTTTGGCACATTATCAAGTCTTGATGCCAAATTAGTCACCGCTAAAGTTGCACGGTAATAGCTATCTTAAGTTAAGTGGCATTCGGGAGCCCCCTTTTATTGTGCTTAGATCCTCAATTTGACTAATTCGATATCGATCTCTATAGTTTACAAATGAATGTGATAGTGGTTGTTTTGTAAACTAAGGAATAGAAAATGATAGGCGACCGTATCGAACGTGCCCGCAATGCTGCGGGTCTCTCTCAGCGAGCCCTGGCGGAAAAGATAGAACTCTCTGCCATGGCCATCTCCAAGTACGAGCGTGACGAAGTCACTCCGGGCTCTGACGTATTGTTGCGCCTGGCTCAGTCGCTCGGAGTCCGTGTTGAATACTTCTTTCGAAGCCAGAGTGTTGAGCTTGAAGGTATAGAGTTTCGAAAGCGTGCCTCGCTCTCCAAAGGAGATCAACGGCGCATTGTCGCCGATGTACAGGATCGTCTTGAACGCTGGGTGTCCCTGGATGAGATATTTCCTCCGGATGAATCTATGCGTTTTGAGTTACCACAACAGCTACCGGACAAAATCGGGAGCATGGAAGCGGTTGAAGGGGCCGCTCTCATCCTGCGGGATGTCTGGGAGCTCGGCCATAATCCGATACCGGATTTAGTCGATACTCTGGAAGAGCATGGCATCCGCGTCATCGTTACCCCTTATATCAGTAAAGAGCGTTTTGACGGTTTGGCTGCTCGTGTCGGTGAGATGCCGGTAATCGCCATCGGGAGTGAGTGGCCAGGTGACCGCCAGCGTTTCACCCTGGCCCATGAGTTGGGCCACTTGATACTTCAAGGGCGACTCTCTGGCGACCTGAATGAAGAGAAAGCATGCGACCGCTTTGCAGGATCTTTTCTCGTCCCTAATGCAGTCGTTATCGAAGCCCTGGGTGCCAAGCGCCGCTGGCTTGAACCTCGAGAGTTGTTACTGCTTAAACAGGAGTATGGGCTCAGCATGGCAGGATGGGTCTTTCGTGCCCGCGATCTGGGTGTCCTGGATAAGAGCACCAGTGGTAAGTTTTATGGATTTATGCGCAAACGAGGCTGGCATAAGGACGAGCCAGGTTCACCCTACCCGTCTGAGAGCAGCCGCCTGTTTGAAAAGCGGATTTATCACTCATTGGCTGAAGACTGGGTGGGTGAGTCAAAGGCTGCGGAGCTGTTGGGTATTCCTTTAGCTGAGCTGCGTGCCTGTCGGAACATGGAGTGTTCCAGTGACCTTACTGATTAGCGATTCCAATATCCTTATCGATATGGCCGATGGTGGGTTGCTTGAGGGCATGTTTCGCTTACAAGAAACCTTCGCCGTTCCAGATGTGCTGTACGTGGAAGAGCTTAGAGCTCAACATCCAGAGCTGCCAGATCTAGGGTTGGTCTGCATGACACTGGAGGGAGAGGGCGTAATGGAGGCCTATCGACTGAAAAGCCTCTGCACCGGCCGAACCGCCCCCAGCCAAAATGACCTTTTTGCACTGCTACTCGCCAAGCAGGAGGAGTGCCCCCTACTTACCGGCGACAAACGCCTGCGCACGCTGGCGGAGAAGGGGCATAAGGATGTTGAACTGCGCGGCACCCTCTGGCTGGTTGAACAGATGGTAGTGGAGAAGATCATTACCATTGCAGAGGCGCGTATCGCCTATGCGAGGATGAGAGAGGCCGGTAGCCGCCTGCCAACGAAATCCTCCATTGGCTCCACAGCGAGCCCTTTGCTGGACGATAGATGGGCGACGAGCCCACTACCGGTGTAGGTACCGCTGTGAGTAATGGCGTTGTCGATGACAGCGTCCTTCAAAACGAGTAACCTGTCACCAGGTAATAAACTATACAGATGCATTTTCATAATCCTTTATTCGTTTATATTAATCGAAATAGAATAATCGTATACGTATTCGATATTGTCAAGCTGTGAGTTCCTATGACTGAACAATTAACCACTTATTCGGCCCTGCTAGGTCAGATTGTCAGCTCATTACGACAGCAAAGAAGGCTTGAGCAGACCGGTCTGGCCGATGCCCTGGGTCTGTCGCAAGCCTCCTACTCGCGGTTGGAGGGGGGCAAGGCACTATGGTCAATCGACCAGTTAATGCTGGCAGCCAGGAAGTTGGGCGTATCCGTAACGGAGATTATCCAGATACTGGAGCGACGGGCAGCCGATCTTGAAGAGGCGGCCGATGTAGAGGTCATCGCCGCAGGCCGTGCCAACAGTCGCGGTGGTGGAGCACGCAAAGACAACACCGGGGCGATACTTGCCGGGGCGGCGCTGGGGGCACTGCTAACAACGCTAATACTGAAAAAGTAATCATGCAGTAAAGAACCCAACTACACAGTAAGCATCTTTAGCGGGTTTAGAGCCAAGCTAGCTGTACCCAACGACAAAAGAACAGAAGAAACGACTTAATGGCGATCAAAAAAACCGAACTCTACTCCTCCCTCTGGGCCAGCTGCGACGAGCTGCGCGGCGGCATGGATGCCTCCCAGTACAAGGACTACGTCCTCACCTTCCTCTTCCTCAAGTACGTCTCCGATAAATTCCTCCATGGCACCAGGGCGAAGGTCGTCTGCCCCAAAGGCTGCACCTTCCCCGACATCGTCAAACTCAAGGGCGACAAAGAGGTGGGCGAAAAGCTCAACATGGTGCTGGAGGGTATCGGCAAAGAGAACGAGCTACCCTGGCTTGCCAATAAGGACAACGACTTCAACGACGAAGAGCGCCTCGGCAAGGGCAAGGAGATGATCGACACCCTCTCCAAACTCATCGGTATCTTCGAGGGGCTTGATTTTGTCGGCAACAACGTCCAGGGTGACGACCTGCTCGGCGACGCCTACGAATACCTGATGCGCAACTTCGCCACCGAGTCGGGCAAGAGCAAGGGCCAATTCTATACCCCGGCGGAGGTCTCGCGCATCCTCGCCAAGGTGGTCGGTATCACCCCAAAGACCACCCAGGACAAAACCGTCTACGACCCCACTTGCGGTTCCGGCTCGCTGCTGCTCAAGGCCGCTGACGAGGCCACCAACGGCCTCAGTATCTACGGCCAGGAGAAGGATGTCGCCACCACCGCGCTCTGCCGCATGAACATGATCCTGCACGACAACGCCGATGCCGAGATCGCCCCCGGCGGCCACAGCACCCTGGCCGAGCCTGAGTACAAGGAGGGCAACAGCGCCCTTATGACCTTCGACTTTGCCGTCGCCAATCCCCCCTTCTCTTTCAAGGCGTGGTCATCGGGTGTGAATTGTGACGATAGCGGTGCAGACATCTACCGCCGCTTTGAATACGGTGAACCGCCCGAGAAGAACGGCGACTACGCCTTCCTGCTGCACATCCTCAAATCACTCAAAAGCACAGGAAAGGGTGCCGTCATCCTGCCCCACGGTGTGCTGTTCCGTGGCAATGCCGAGGCTGGCATCCGCCGCAACCTGATCAAGCAGGGCTACATCAAGGGCATCATCGGCCTGCCCGCCAACCTCTTTTACGGCACCGGCATCCCCGCCTGCATCATCGTCATCGACAAGGCAGGCGCCAAAGCCCGCCTGAACGGTAAAAAGAGCGGCATCTTCATGATCGACGCCGGTAAGGGTTTCATGAAAGACGGCCCCAAAAACCGCCTGCGCAGTCAGGACATCCATAAAATCGTCGATGTCTTTAACAACCAGATCGAGCAGGGCGGCTACAGCCGCATGATCCGCTTCAGCGAGATCGAAGCCAACGACTACAACCTCAACATACCCCGCTATATCGACAGCTCCGCTGCCGAAGACCTGCACGACCTCAGCGCCCACCTGAAAGGCGGCATCCCCAATGCCGATATCGAGGCGCTGGATAACTATTGGCAGGTATTCCCGGAGCTGCGCCACAGCCTGTTCAAACATAAACGCAAGGGCTATAGCAGGGCACTGGTCGCCGCCTCAGAGGTCAAGGCCGCTATCCTCGTACACGAAGAGTTCAAGGCCTTTGCCAAGAAAAGCTTGGCGCGATTCAATCGCTGGAAGAAAAAGGTCCAGTTACAAAATATCGCACGGAGTGATTCCCCCAAGGAGATCATCCACACCCTCTCCGAGGCACTGCTAAAGGCCTATACCAATGCCCCCCTGTTGGACAGGTACGACATGTACCAGATCATCATGGACTACTGGGCCGAGGTGATGCAGGACGATGTCTACTTCATCACCCAGGACGGCTGGCCCGCCACCAACGCCCTGCGTGAGCTGGTGGTGAAAAAGGGCGAAAAGCTCAAGGAGACCCCCGACCTCATCATCAACAGGGTCAAATACAAGGCCGAGCTGATTCCTCCCGCCCTCTTGGTGCAGCGATTCTTTGCCGACGAGCAAAGTGTGCTCGATGCCCTGCAGACCACGTTAGATAGCGCTACCCAGGAGTTGGAGGCCTATATCGAAGAGCACGCCGTCGAGGGCGGCCTGCTGGAAGAGGCGCAAAACGATAACGGAAAGGTCAACAAGGGTAGTGTTACCGCTAGGCTGAAACAGGCCACCGATGCCGAAGAGATCGCCGCGCTGAAAAAGGTGAAAAAACGGATCGATGCCGAGGCGAATCAGAAAAAGCAGCTAAAGACCGCACAGGAGGCACTGGATAAGAAGATCTTCCTGCAATACCCCAAACTCACCGAGGCCGACAACAAGGCCCTTATCGTCGAGGACAAATGGCTGGCGACACTGCAAGGCCATATCGTTGCCGAGATCGAGCGGGTCACCCAGCAACTCGCCAACCGAGTGAAGACGCTGGAAGAGCGTTACGAGACCCCGTTGCCGGAACTGACCGCAGAGGTAACAACACTCAGTGTCAAGGTCGATGAGCATTTGCGGAAGATGGGGTTGGAGTGGTAGATGAACGAAAAGCACCTGACCAAAGATCACCGCATCGAGCCACTCCTGGAGAAGATCAGCGAGCTGATCGCCCAAAGTCGGCGCAATCTTCAGCAGCGGGTAAACAGCCTGATGGTGCAGAGCTATTGGCAGATTGGCCGACTGATCGTCGAGGACGAACAACAGGGCCAGAGCCGCGCCGCCTATGGAAAACAGCAACTGAAATATCTATCACAGCGCCTGACCCAACAGTTTGGTAGGGGTTTTGACGCAACCAACCTGCGCAACATGCGCCGTTTTTATCTGGCATTTCCAATTTGGGAGACGGTGTCTCTCAAATTGAGCTGGTCACACTACAACCTGCTGGCACGCATCGAAAAACCTCAAGCCAGACAGTGGTACCTGGAAGAGTCCAACCAGCAAAACTGGAGTGTGCGCGCGCTGAATCGACAGATCAGCGTGCTCTACTACGAACGTCTTCTCTCCAGCCATGATCGATCTGCCGTTGCGGTAGAAGCAAAAGAAAAAACCACCCCGCTTGCCGCCAGCACCGAAGATTATCTGCGTGATCCCTACATCCTCAACTTCCTCAATCTCTCATCACAGCCGCTATTAGAGAGCGATATCGAACAGGGCATTATCGACAACCTGCAAACCTTCCTGCTCGAACTCGGCAAAGGCTTTGCCTTCGTCGCCCGTCAACAGCGCATCAGCTGCGACGAGCAGGATTTCTATCTCGATTTAGTCTTCTACAACTTCAAACTGAAATGCTTCCTGCTCATCGACCTCAAACTGGGCAAACTCACCCACCAGGACATAGGCAGATGGACAGGCTATGTGCGCATCTACGATCAACACAAAAAGGGCGACGACGACAACCCCACCATTGGCCTAATCCTCTGCAGCCAAAAGAGCGAAGCCCTGGCGAAATACAGCGTACTGGTTGATAGCCAGCAACTCTTCGCATCCAAGTACCTGGCCTACCTCCCCACAGAGCAGGAGCTACAACAGGAGTTGCAACAAGAGCGCATCAAGGTACAAGCTCAGTTAAGGCATCAGGCCGAGCAAGCACGTGATGCCGAGGGAGAAGAGTGATGGATAGTTTAGTGATACCTGAAGGGTATAAACAGACAGAAGTTGGAATCATTCCAGATGATTGGAATGTTAAGACAATCAAGGAGGCATATGATATTTGCAACACTTTGAGATTGCCTATCAGCAGTAAAATTCGAGAAGGCATGCAAGGTAAGTATCCTTACTATGGCCCAACTAGAATTCAGGACTATTTGAATGAGTACAGAGTTGAAGGCGAATATGCGCTGATCGGTGAAGACGGGGATCATTTTCTTAAATATGAGGCCATGCCGCAAACTCAGTTAGCAAGGGGTAAGTTTAATGTAAATAATCACGCTCATTTAATCCAGGGGAAAAAGAATCTAACAGAATGGTTTTATTTCTATTTTAGGAATAGAGATATTTCTATTTACTTAACAAGACAGGGTGCTGGTCGATATAAATTAAGCAAAGGGTCGCTGGAAACATTGCCTTGCGCGCTACCGCCTATTCCTGAGCAAAAAGAAATCATTTCAATATTCTCCGATGTCGATGCCCTAATCACCTCACTGAAAAGCCTCATCACCAAAAAGCGAGCCATCAAAACCGCCGCCATGCAGCAACTGCTACCGGCAAAAAGCGCCTGCCACCGTTTTGCACAGGGACGTGCTTATCGGGCGATGCCATGGATGGCAAGGAGCCGGTTGATAAAACCCACACCGGTTACAAACAGACCGAACTGGGTGAAATTCCGGAGGATTGGGAGGTTAGGGCTGTAGGTTCATTTGGAAAAATAGTTACTGGTGGGACACCACCAACACAAATAAAAGACTATTGGAATGGGTCAATTACTTGGGTTACACCTTCAGACATAAGTAGTAAAAAAAAACATATCTGATACTGAGCGCAAGATTACAAATACTGGGCTTAATTGTCTGAATGTTCTTCCTGCTGGAACTGTTTTAGTTACGTGTATAGCGAGCATTGGGAAAAATGCTGTTTTGAGGAGCGCAGGAGCATGCAATCAACAAATCAATGCTGTAGTGCCTAATGAGAATATTTGCTCAGATTGGTTTTACTATTCGATTGAATTAGCATCTGATAGGCTTAAAAACATTGCTGGAATAACTGCAACCCCCATCGTATCAAAAGCGCTTTTTTCAAACTTTCCGATTGTTTCCCCTGGCAATCCTGCTGAGAAAGCTGCTATTGCCGATGTATTGTCAGATGTAGACGAGGATATTGAGGCCTTACAAGATCGCCTAACCAAAACCCAACAACTCAAACAAGGCATGATGCAGGAACTCCTTACCGGAAAAACGAGACTGATATGAGCGAAATTGGGCAAAAGGAGCGTGCCACACAAAACCGCGTGGTCGTGCTGCTCCAGAAGCAACGGGACTACGACGATTATGGCGACAGGACAGAGAGTAAAAGCCGTGGCGCGGGGCATTTGTGCCGCTCACCTTCGCACGGGAGGCGCACACCATGAGTGAGTCACAACAGGTGGAGTGGAAGGCGTCGTGGCGTGATGAGTACCTGAAATGGATCTGCGGCTTCGCCAATGCAGATGGTGGCGTGCTGGTCATCGGGCGCAACGATGCCGGTGAGGCGGTAGGTGTCGCCGATGCGCGGAAGTTGCTGGAGACCCTTCCGAACAAGGTGCGCGATCTGCTGGGCATTATTGTCGATGTGAATCTGCTGCAAGAGACCGGCAAGCAACTGCTGGAGATCGTGGTCCGAATCCTATCCCTATCCGATCAGCTACAAGGGGCAGTATCACTACCGCAGCGGCAGCACCAAAC
>MOXH01000113.1_pt1 | contig 12537 bp, 9 predicted proteins | sample 1471181 | NCBI WGS metagenome assembly MOXH01 (sample SAMN05806436, study PRJNA327811) | mollusc metagenome | isolation source: Phylotype A (SB4) bacterial symbionts from gill | host: Thyasira cf. gouldii | place: Canada: Bonne Bay, Newfoundland | collected 2010-05-07
TAGTACTTTCGTCCCGCATTGGCGTGTTTGAAGGAGACAGGAGTGGCCCTTGCCTTATTGCCCTTGACCTTAGTCAGTCGAATCATCCAAATTCGAGACTAACCCAGCCACCGTAGGTGAAAAGGGCAGTCTGTGCATCCCGGGCAAAACCGCGGGGGTGTCAGCCTCATATAGAGAAGTAGTAAGTAGCAGCGCTATAGAACACTTACTTACTATATGTATATAGTAAATAGCGGGAGTTTAAAAACGATACGCGTACGGGCGCTATATGATACATCATTTATCAGCCATCTTGTTTGGTGGAGTCAATTTTTCGTATAGGTATACGAGGACCTCTATTTTAATTATTTATTTATGCCATTTTTTGTTCATATATAACAGCTGTGTACGGCTCAGATACAATGTATGCTATTTTTTGATAGAAAAAATATTTTGGCTTTCGATCGGTTTCGATCTCCCGACCTTCTGATTATTAACACTGCCTTCTAACCAACTGAGCTATAGGGGTAACTAGCTACCAATCTCGTAATCTAATGTATAGATAACTTGCATACGAAGCGAACAGCGTATTGCGCAACATATAACGTCCCGCCAAAATTCAAAAACTCTAAAAATTCGAATTTTCCCGCCAAAATTCAAAAATTCGATTTTTTGGGTTTTTCCGTAAATGACGTCTAAAACGTTCATTTTTGACATTTTTTCGCTTTTTGATCGAAGTTTTCAAAAATCTATTTTTCGATTTTTTTTATTTTTTTTTCAAAATGGCCGCCAAAAATTGGCCGAAACGTTAAATTCGAGCCACGGTCTATACGAATAGCCCGATTCGGACGAAAATTGCTGGGTACGTAGAAACCGACATCCTAAATCGTTTGCCGCCATTTTCGAAACCCGTAAATGACGTCGAAAGTTGGCAAATCCGAAAACTCGCCCGATTCGGACGAAAATTGCTGGGTACGTAGAAACCGACCTCCTAAATCGTTTGCCACCATTTTGGAAACCCGTAAATGACGTCGAAAGTTGGCAACTTGACATACCCTGGTACCCTAGCCTAATTATATATCTCCGCCAAACAATTCTAAAAATATATATTTCCGAACAGTTAATGCCGAAAACTTTCTGGTTACTGGGTAGTTTTGGTGAGAACATAACGATACAATCCCGGCATCGACCATTAAACGCGGTTCATACTAACCTACCTGTGCTATACATTCGGTGTTGAACTATTTCCAAGTGACATATTCTCAATCTTTGACAACATCCACGTCTAAATACGATTTTAGCTTTCGTCAGGTGGCAGCACAGACTCAACCTCCTTGTATACACATTAAGTTAATACCCATCGGTTTATAATTGCCTGCAAGATTAACGCTTTCAACCCTAGCGTCCGCTTTATACGGGCTTTTAAGCCCGTTTCTACATTACACGCATGTCCGTACTTTGATTATCGTGCGAATACCATACCTATTGAACCAACTTTCTACTTTTATTCTCGTAACAAACGAGACTCGTAAGTTCACGTTACGCGAGATTTATTAAATAAATTAAAAAAAACTTGCAGTTTCTCTATGCTTACATTCAAAACTAAAATAGATGTTCACTTCAACCTAATACAGTTTTTAATAAGCTGCAGATGGAAAATTAACTTAAAAATAATACTCAATTGGCCAACCTTCGACAATTTCCGGACATGCTCGGCAACTACGAACGCATCGACTATTTTGACTGGTTTCAGAAACTGTTTTTTCAACCCATACTTTTGTTGTATATTTTCGATACACAGTCTTTCAAGCACCGACTGGTTTCAGAAACTGTTTTTTCAACCCATACTTTTGTTGTATATTTTCGATACACAGTCTTTCAAGCACCTGTCAGCCGCTGCTTCTATGGACGCTGAGTTGTCAAACTCAATGGTATTTCATATTTCTTTAGTTACACAGCTACATTAATTTATATACCTCTCCTAACCGTAAGCTACACATTAAATGAGTCCTCGGCTATATCACGCCGCAGCCTCATCATTAAATAGCAGCTTATTCCGTAATTATCTGCCCTTCTTGAACATGTTCAAAACCTTCGGTTTTCTGCTCATCCACTGCCCAAAAATATCGTTTACTTTACACTAGAGTCTACCTAAAATACGGAATAAGCAATATTATTTGAATTTAATGTATATGGTGCTACGACGTCATATTGCCTGAGTCCTCTTCCAGACTCTGTCCTGTCATCCACTGCCCAAAAATCTTCCCGTTTAATTTACACTACTGTAGAGTCTATCTAAAAAATACGGAATCAGCAATATTAATTGTATTTAATGTAGACTATATGCGGCTACGACGTGATATTGTCTGAGTACTCCTCTTGAGAATTCTCTAGTCTGTCCTGTCAGCAGGTCGGATGGCAAGGCTAAGAAACAAATTACTAGCCTAACTAGGTCTATAGCACAGTCCATCGTCCCAACCATCCTGGTAAACATAACCCAATTCACCGTACAAATGTAGATCTATAGTACAGAGTGCACGTGCACTTTTTTAGTCATTGTTACAGTCTTCTTACCAGGTGACAGGTCACACGTGACTTCAGGACAATGCACCTTCACGGTTCATAAACCCCATTCATTCAAATGCCATTTGCCTTCACGGTTATTGTGATAATCCACCAATCCCTCGAGGCTCATTATATTTATCTCTATACTGTGGATACTCTGGGTTGCACACACAGCTACCTTCCAGTGACATAGTGACAGGCACCATTAAGTATAGGGTCGATAGTTCCAAACATTTTATTACTATTAGTCTTCCTCCCCTAGGACAAGATTTGTACAATGGATTCCATATATCAAACACAGATGGTTACCCCTGCCTGTGCACATACCAGCGCATCTGAAGCCGAAATCGCTGGTGCATTTATAGGCACAAATTTTACTGCTCCTCTAGATGCATATAAAAGCGTGTCTACAGACGATAACCCCTGCACATCACAAGGAGCACATACTAGTGCATTTCCAGGAGAAAATGTCAGTGCATCGCTATGCGAAAATGTCAGTGCATCTCAGAGCGCAACTGCCACTGAATTGCAAGGTGCAAATATCTGTCATGCTCAAGTCGCGAATGGAAATATCAGCACAGCAACATTGCCTGTTACAATTTCTGACAACACTACATCTACCAATGACATCAACTTGTCTTCTCCTGAAAGCAACCCTAAAGTGCATGTTCCTGACAGTTCATTTCAAACTGATCACTGTTACCATGCATGTCCTTCAAACGTGCAATTAACGTCACATTTTCATTTCAATGCCGATGATCACTGTTACAGTAAAGGACCTGCATGTACATGTACAAACTCGCCATGCATGTCTCAATCGGATAACAATACAGACTCTCATGGTGAACACTGTATGGCAGATACAACACCAGATATTTTACAGGTTGCACATAACGATAACGAATCACATGAAAATACTTCTTTGGTAACTATTTCGGAAAATAGTAACAATGACGAAGTCGACACATACACACATACAGACAACCAGTTTGTTCAACATCTTAATCCCACAGGACATGTTTCTGCGGCTCAGAGTACAACGACCAACCGACAAACGCGATACTTTCACCACTATTCGATTTGAATAACTACCATGATGTTGACAGCATTTTGTGCATTGAAGGAACACATTACAAAAACTTGCGCGTACCTACAGATGGTACTTGTTTCTTCCACTGTCTCAGTCTTGCTTTGCATGGAAATTTTTCGCAAAGTGGCTACTACAGAAGCAGCATTTGCAATCGCATCATTGATGACTGGGACTTATATTGGCATGACACAGCCTCCCTTTCACACGGTACACAGTTTCAGTCAGTTGAACAGTACCGAAGTAAAATGATTGATAAAAATGGCTGGGCTACACTGTGTGAGGTACAGGTTGCATGCAATTTATTAAACCTGAATGTAGACATCTGGCTACAAGGCCGAAGATATAATCCAGACTTACAGGCCACAGAGACATGTTATATTCAACGTAAACACATGTCTTATACGCCGTCCAACACAACAATGAAACTGCTATTGCGAGATGGTCACTTCACAGTTCTCTATCAAAGCGTTATTGATGATGCCGTTCGCAATGGCACATCACATACGTCTCTCACGAATGGAACGAGTTCTAGCAAAAGGAAGAATGAATGGAGAAACATATGAGACACAACAATAAACATACCAAAACGAACAAAAACATCGGTAACATCTGCTTCATGCCACATACAACAGACCTCTCTTTTGCCATCAGATTTTTCACCAAGTCACCAGATAGACCAGGCCTTGTTTCTACACTGTAGCAAACTGGGTATTCAGTTTGATGCTCCTGTTGAAAAGGAAAACACCCAAACAGCGACATGTGCGGACGTTCACGCATTCGCTGGAGAAATCAAAAGCAGCCGAAAAAAATACAAATCATTCCCCAACAAGTGTTGACTGCACAGCCTCAACAGACCACTGTAAGCCCCATCAGATTTCATTCCCCAACAAGTGTTGCCTGCACAACCTCAACAGACCACTGTAGCCCCATCAGAGTTCTCACATACTGAATATACACGGTTTGAAGACTGCAGAAAACTGGGTATTCAGTTTGATGCTCCAAGTTGAAAATGAAACCACTAGCAGCGCAATGCGCGAATCGCACGAATTCGGAGTCGAATCAAACTAGCTGAATTTTTTTTTAATGTGCATGTAGCAGACTTGCCTGCACCACCTCCATTTTCTGATGATATAAACTTCAATAAAGCTATGGATTGTATACGCGCATTTGAATTACAGGAAATGTCATACACATTCACCTGTTGCTCCATATGCAATGAACGTAGACTCGAAATGAAAATGCAATCGACAATATTTGTTACCGGTGTCATACTGACAAAAGTCCGGTGAAAATGTTTTCATCAGAAAACAATATGGATCCTGGTCCAGTCCCACCGATCATGTCCAATCTAACATTAGTTGAACAGCAACTCGTATGTCGAATTTCACCGGCAATCCAAGTACACATGCTTAAGCACGGCGGAATCGCAGCAAATGGACACTGTGTCACATTTCCTCAAAACGTCAATGAACCAGCACAGATACTTCCAAATTTGCCAGAGAATATAAATCTCATACGAGTCAGGAGGCAAGGTAAAAATAATACCAGCAAAGACTTCAATGTGCGCCGGTTTGTCGTGCAGGGTGTGCTAGAATGGTTGAAAGCAAACAATCCAGCATATTCTGACATAACCATTTGTCCACTTCGACTAAATCGTTTACCAGAAAATGCCCAAATTGATATCGACACAATTGAGGCACATCCTAGCACTGCACACACAGATGACCAGGGTCCTGCCTCAGAACAGGTTGACCCTGGTGAGGTGGAAGGTGATACTGCATCATGCGTTCCCCTACCGGACACCAGTGTTAACATCAAGGAACAAGTGACAAAAGTGGTTGAAGACGCGGTCAGTCCCGACACTGGTAGTAGAAAGGCTGTGACTATACCTTGGCCTACTCGTGATGATGTCCCGTTATCCGAGTTTACAACAAGGTCTTTTTTCACATTAGCATTTCCTTGCCTCTTCCCACACGGTGTAGGCGATTTTCATATAAATCGCACACGCACATGCCACTCTATGTCCGATTGGGCAGAACATTTGATGTGGTACAAAGATGGTCGATTTGCACAACACAAGTACTTCAAATTCATTGTCCATAATATGATCATGCGCAAACGCACATTGGAGCAAAGTACATACATTGTCAAACAACAGCTTGGAGATGAACAACTGACAATATCAGATCTAAAGCAGAAGCTACAAAATGGTGATACATCAATCGCTAAAAAGATCCTATATTTTGGAGCATCTTTACGCGGAACTTCACAATATTGGGCACAGCGATCGCGCGAACTCAGATCGCTCATTCAATTCCAAATAAACGAGGGAAACGGTCTCCCATCGTTCTTCACAACTGGTAGTTGCGCTGAATATCACTACAAGCCACTTAGAAGGCTACTGGAACAGTATACTGCTCACACAACTGGTACAAGTGTGGATCTGAGTAACAGGAATACGCTGTTCAGTGTACTGCAAAAAAATACACACATTGTTTCGCAGTATTTTGAAATGCGCACTCAGTCCTACTTTCGCTCGGTTATGCGGCCTGTCTTTGGGGTTAATGCCTATTGGTATCGCCAGGAATTTGCCAAATCCAGAGGCATGGTGCACTGGCATGGCCTATGCTGGCGAACAGACCGTGAACCACATAACCTGCTTCACCAAGCTCTGGAAAGAGGACTTACAATGGATGAATGTGCAGCAGAACTGTCCACATGGGCTACTTCATGCTTCGGTATGACAGCATCTCACCCGGCTGGAAAAGACAATAGCGGGCAACCAAATAAAAATTTGTGGGCCCCACCAGAAGGGACTGCTCCAGCACCACCGGAAGAAAAGAATCCGTTGCTAAAAATGCTGATGGATGTTTCGGACTCACAGGAGTCACTTCTTGAAGATCACCTGTTGTTAACCAACAGAATTAACATACACAGGTGTTCTGATTATTGTTTAACAAACAGTAACAGAAACAAACACTCTAACAGGTCCGACAAAATATGTCGACTTGAATTTGGGTCCGAAACAAAACCAGGCAAAGAACTGAGAGAAACTGCCGCACTTGTCAAAGACAAAAACTCGTCTCTCAGATTAGCAATGGCCAGAGACCACCCTATGCTCGTACAACATTCAAAGTACCATACACAGGGTTGGAGGGCAAATGGTGATATCTCACTAATCATATCCAAGTCTGGTCCAGACAATCCATCAGTCAATGAAATAATAGCAACGGAAAAATATATTACCGGATATGCTTGTAAGGGTAATCAACCCACAGGTGCATTAGTTGAACTTTTCAATGACTTGGGACATTCAGCTGATGAAGCTAGTGGTGCAACTGCCAAATCGGTCTGCACCAAGCTTCTCATGAATACGATCAAGAGAGATGTGTCAAGCATGGAGGCAGCCTATGAACTTCTTTCACTACCCCTCTATCGATGCAGTCACCAGTTCCAAAATATCAGCTTTTCTGGTTCAAGGGTATTGGAACGGACAGGAGCTACACTTACAAAAAGCACACCACTCGATAAATATCTTGCACGTCATAAGGAAGACAGTAGTTCATGGTACCAGTTCATCAGCAAACAGGGAAAGGTACCCGTTATCAATGGCTGTTCAGTCCGCGCAGTATCGCCACTTACTGAGGACTACTGTCGTTCGATGTTACTGCTGCATTGGAAAAATTGGCGGCATATCAGCGACATCAAAGAGCCCAGCCGCACATGGGTTGAAATAATGGACGATTTTCTAAAATCGGAAGACTGTCCAAATTTCGTCAAAGCTGATGTTGAGCGAGCACATCGCCACGAATCTGCAGATACCGATTCGGGTGAAAACTTGGACGAAGACGCTGTCCAACATGACAATGCAAGCCAATCTGATCACCCTGAATGGATGGATCTTTTACAGCCACCATGTGAATATGATGCAACACCTGACTTTGTTGTTGATGATGGTGGACCCACTTATGACTGGAGTAGTACAGTCACAAATTATCCAAAGGGACTAGGTTTGAAATGGCTTGCTGAACTGGATACGGAAGCAGAAACAGATGATACACTGTCTCTGCCTGACGTCTCCATTGAACAGCTAAATACAGACCAGCGATTCGCGTTCAACATTGTCATGGACACTCTCATTCGATACGAGTCCAAATCAGCTGTGGAACCACTGCGACTAATAGTCGCAGGGACAGCCGGCTCTGGGAAAAGTTTCCTAATAAAGTGCTTGGTTCGTTCAATTCGCCAACTATTTGCCACAAACAAAGCAGTACATGTTCTCTGTCCAACTGGAAATAGTGCAAACCTTATTTCCGGTGTTACAATACACAGTTTCTTGAAAATACCAACAAACACCAATGCAGCAAAGGAAATGGTACCACCAGATGGCACTAAAGGTGATATTCTGCAAAGCAACTGCTGTGGTGCTGTGGCACTAATAGTAGATGAAAGATCAATGGTAGGCAGCACAACATTGGGTTGGATGGAGTTTATGTGCCAGCATGGGATGGATAACACTACTTTACCATGGGGTGGGATACCAGTTGTTGTGTTCCTTGGAGATGATGTACAACTACCACCTGTCTGTGACTCGCCTGTTTATTTCTGCAGAAGCAAAACTGCAGCAGCAATTCATGGTTCACTGGTGTGGAATGGCTTCACGCATGCAGTAACCTTGAACACAATTATTCGACAAAACAATGATCAACAGCGATTGAAGAGTGTATTGTCATCGCTTAGACAATACAAGGCAACAAAACAGGACACACAATGGTTGCAGCAGTTCCAATGGGATTCATTAAAACTTACACATGGCATAGATCTTTTGACGGACATGAAGTCACGTGGTCTGTTTGTGTTTCCCACTCACAATGCGGAATCGAATCACAACAGGCAAATGCTGTTGGCAGCTAACGTACATGCTCCCGTTGCAATCATAATGGCTTCAAACACTGGTCAACATGCGAAAACTGCCGCAAGTGACAAGGCGGGTGGATTGGTACCTGTATTGTACTTGTGCAGGGGATCAAAGGTAATGTTGACGAGCAATATCAATGTGCCATTTGGACTGTACAATGGATCAATGGGTCGGGTTACAGACATCATCTACTTGGATGGCAGAGGCCCTACAAACTCCATGCCAGATGTAGTGATGGTAGAATTTGATAAGTACACTGGCCCACCCTTCTTGGATCACAGTCCGAATTTAGTTCCGATTGTGCCTCTAGAAAGAAGGATAGACTGCCATTGCTATAATTGCAAACGAACACAGGTACCACTCAGATTGGGCTGGGGTACAACAATTCATCGCTGCCAAGGTATGACGATTGGCGAAAGCGAGTCCAATAGGTACATAGTCATAGATCCTGGCACCAAGCAGTTTGAGTCAAGAACTCCGGGTGCATTATTTGTGGCACTGTCTCGTGCTAAAACCGCTGGTGGCCCCGGAGAATCACCAGACTTTGCTTGGCATCCCGATGTGTTGATAAATGAGGATAGAATATGTCATGTCGCAAACACGCCAACAACAAAGGCCAGGAACAAGGAAATTGCTCGAATTCGAGATTTGACAAAAGCTACAAAACAATACTTTCACATGTTGGACTCAGATGATGCTTTCATAGACATACAAGATAGATTGGAAGTACTCACAAACACAATGGAAAGAATGAACATCTGCCATTAATGCATCCATCAATGTCTTTCCCGCCCGGGGGCATCGGCGGGCAACCCCTGCACAATTAGGCAAGTGCTGAAATCGACAGCCAAATTATCTACCGTCGATACATTTGGTCTTGATAGCACCTATCAATGTCTTGCCCTGTCCGGAATTAGACACAAATTTAATCCCGACGTTAGGGAATTACTCTGTTTGATTTCAGCATTTCACTGATTCCTGGGGTTGCCTGCTGCTCCCCCGGGCGGGGAAGACATTGATAGGTACATAAATGTCTGCAAATCCAAGTTTTCTTCATACATATTTGGTCCATTCATCGATTCATTCCATACTTGCTGCACCTATTACAGTTGTACGAATGTTGTTGTGCATACAACCATTATAGTGCCAATAGTTCTTCACATGCATTCACTGCTATGCAAACTCATGAAAACCAATGAGCACCAGTATTGATGTTGATTAATCATTCGGTTGGGGTATGTAACTCTCACTGATAAGTATTCTTCTTCATCATACATTTGGTGCAATTATTGGTGCAATACCTTATACATACGACTGTAACACACTTTCTGTCATTACGAGTTGCTGTTCTTCGTGACCATTCAGTGATCACTATGAGAATACAAACCTATGAGTATCAATCTGTTGATGCTATATTCCTTTGCTGCTGTTTAACTACTAATTGCTGTGTACTGGTATGCCTCTTCATCATATAACTATATAAGGTTGGTGAAATTATTTTACTGTCAATTCTATATCTGCTGCACTATCTACTACTGCTGCAGTACTTCTGTCGTGCATACAACCATTTGTATCAATACGAACTGCTGTTCTTAGCCACCATACACTGTTGCAATGATTGTCAGAGCAACAGTTTTAATTTGATTAATTATTTTTTGGTGGTGTCTTACAACGTACTACCAAATCTTAACTACTACTTCATCATACATTTACAGTGTAGTTGATTTGTCATTAATTTTGACACGTCAAATTATTACAACTTACTCTAAAACTGCTATTGCAGGACACAGTAAAGCCATTCTCAGATGCAATTTCACTTACACACTCAGTGCGCATTGATTTATTTATCAGATTTGCAAACATCTTGCGGAAATAAATTATTTGAATTTCATATCTCACAATGACTTTTGAAGAAAATTCATTAAACAGATTGCACTGAAGACAAATACCTTTTACATTTTTAAGTAAATGAACAATGGTCCTGCAAAATTATCAATCTTTTTTGTCTCTCCCCGGGGACTGTGAAGGCACATGACATTTGAAAAATGGGTATAGGGATGCAAAGTTGTCGGGTTCTATATATACAATTTACCTGGGTTAGAGATACTGATCCTAGATCAACAAATTTAGTCCGTACCAGACTGTATGACAATCCATTACTCATTGCACTTAATAAGCTTTTCAGGACTTGAGCATTCATCAGGACAGAATTACCTTCTATGGACATGCAAACTTTGTATATATCCACAAGTGATAACGTGTTGTATAATTTTTAGCTTTACTATTCAAAGAGTAGGGAGAGCTTATGTCGTCACCCAGGCGTCGGAGTCACACTTTTGCTAAGGTTTTTTGTCAAGCCTTTTTCATTACTTATTGCACTTATTAACCCTTTCAACACCACAGACCTCTACACAAATATTTGCAAACAGTGTAGATCCAGATGAGCTGTCTCATCAGGATCTGCAATATTTGCAAGTATTTTTTTACAGTTACAGATAAACCACCCCTTTGTTATGAATGAACTGAGCTCATTGTTCTGAAAATTAGTTGGACTGGTCCTTGTCAGTTACTTACGGGTGAAAGGGTTAAGGCTTTTCAGAGCTGAAACATTCTTCACGACAGAATCACCTTCCTTGGGCATGCAAACTTTGTATACTCAGCGACAAAAGAATGTACATGTATACACTTTTCAAACAGGTACAACTATGGTACTAAATCATGTATACCTTTGTTTTCATAAAATATGTGAGTATAACATATTGTCACACAATACAGTACTTACTCATCGTGTCAATTTGTATTGCATTATTACATTGTGCATGATCAAATATGCATTTTATCACTTTTCGGAACGTGCACAGACAAAACTGTATAGTTTCTTTTGTCGCTGAGTATACATCTCCGCATGCGATAAAATGCGCAGGTGCGCAGACCATTGATCATTACCGAACCTTGATATGCTTCCACTTCTCATATATAAAATCAGTACCCGGGACATTTATGGTCTCTGATAAATATGAGACAAGTCTTACATGGGATTTTGTGCCTTATCCCATCAGGGTTGTTTTTCCGGAAAATATTTACAAAGCAATAACATTTTCCACCAAATTGTTATTGATATTTGATGACTGAAGTCTGCATTCAATACCACATTGGCTCTGAAAATTGCGTCAAATTTCGGTATCATTTACAGAAAATATATTAAATTTTCGAAATCATTTTCAAGAAAAAATCACAGCTGCGATAAGGCATGAAATCACAGGGAAGGACTTGAATGTCAGGTCATACATGCCCAATTCAACTTGGACGTAATAAGTCATCATAAAGGATTATATCCACATACATACATGTATAATTGTAGATGAACCACATAATCATCGCCAGCGATTCCAGGGGATCAGGGCTGACACATTTTCTTCACCAAAATCATCATGTATGTACCTCTTCCAACTTCGTTCACACTGTTGTTAGACCACATCAGAAGCTCATAACATACGCTTCTGATGTGGCAAGCAATGGTCCCCCCAGAAATGCCCTTCTCTCAGAAAACCATACTAATTATGTGCACACCATTGTTGCACCAGGTGCAAAGGTCATGACCCTTGCATCTGAAGTTCAAAATAAAATCAGAAACATTTCTCTTCTCTCGGACACCCAACCAAATTTTTATGTTGTCATAGCCTCTGGAATATGTAACCTAACTTCCAAAATAAACCACAAAAGAGGCTATGAAATCATTTACCACCAGACCGATCTTAAGCTTTCCAATCTAATCCGGGACATTGATTACATATATTCAACATTAAATACCGCAAATATCTCCACTAAAATTGTTCACATTCCACCTGTTTCTTTACAAAAAGCAGAGCAGTACAGCCGACAACATAAAACACTTCCAAATAAACTCACTGTAACACCTGAACAGCAAGAAGAACAACAAAACAAACTTACAATGACATAGATCAAATTAATCAACATATCTCCG
>MOXH01000114.1_pt1 | contig 12512 bp, 17 predicted proteins | sample 1471181 | NCBI WGS metagenome assembly MOXH01 (sample SAMN05806436, study PRJNA327811) | mollusc metagenome | isolation source: Phylotype A (SB4) bacterial symbionts from gill | host: Thyasira cf. gouldii | place: Canada: Bonne Bay, Newfoundland | collected 2010-05-07
TGATATATGCGCCCTAAAAAACACCTCCACACAAGGAGTTACTGAAAAACACTACAAAGTTAACGGGACAGCAGTGATAAAAAGTAGTGGTAAGTCATATTTTGGCGTTTAAATGACGGGGAATTTAGGCGCATTGTCTTAAACGACCTTTATACCGTAGGAGCGACTTTAGTCGCGATGAACGTCGCACCAAATGCTGACTGCGTGCAAAATTCCTTCGCGACTGAAGCCGCTCCTACCATAAGCAAAGTGAAATTCTTTTAGGGAGAGGGCGCTGATAAGCTTAGTGAATTCTGCGCACAAACCAGAAGCCAAGAAAGAGAAAAGCCAGGGCGGGAAAAGCGGCGGCAAACAGTGGATTGAGGGAGAAGACCACAGCCATGTGACCAAACGCTTTATTCAGAAGAAAGAAGACCAGCCCCAACAGCGCACCCGCAAAGATCCGCTGACCGACACCCACTGAACGCAACACACCGAAGACAAACGGTACCGCAAGAAAGACCATCACCAGCGTCACCAGTGGGGTGATTATTTTGCTCCAGAACGCGACCTCGTAGATGATCGCTTCCTGACCATTTTCATGCATAAAGTTGATGTAGTGGTAGAGCCCCCAGACCGGCAGCATGGTAGGTCGCACCACCACCACATCAAGCAGGCTGGGACTGAGCATTGAGTTCCAGGTGGCCTGATCCAGCTGCCGACTGCTCACTCCGCCATCGGCAAACGTCGTCTGCATGATGCCATTGAGCAGCCAGCGATCACCCTGGTAGCGGGCAAAATCCGCATGGGTGGCGATCTGCAGCTTGCGGTCGGCTGAGAACTCGTAGATGTAGATATCCTTTAGCTGAGATCCCGGTAGGATCTGGCGGATATTGACAAAACTGTTCTCGTCCCGTGCCCAGAAACCGTACTTCGACTTGAGAGTGATCTGATTTGCCATCTTCGCCGCACGCATTCGCTCTGCGTACTGCTCGGTCTGTGGCGCCACCACCTCCCCCACCAGTATCACCGCCAGCATCACCAGCACACCCGCCTTCATCACCGAGCGAATGATGCGCGCCAGAGAGACGCCCGCAGAGCGGATCGCTATCAGTTCTGAGTTGCTTGCCAAACCGCCAAGCCCTACCAGACTCCCCAACAGGACGGCCATGGGGAAGACTTCATAGGCACGCCGGGGAAGTACAAGAAAGACATAGAAAAAGGCATCACCGAGTAGATAATTGCCTTTACCCAGATCATCCAGCTCATCCATTAAGGTGACGAAACCGACCAGGATGATCAATATCAACAGTGTCACAAGAATACTCATGACAACCGTGCGTCTAATGTAGGCGTCGAGAATCCTCATGAGCGCCACCCCCTGTAGAGCCGCCCCACTCTGTGGCTAACGGCTACAGATCTAAGTAGCAACAGCCCCCCCACCAGTAGCAACATAAAGGGATGCACCCACCAGCGCCCCATCCAGAATGGCGTGGTGCCCTTAACCATCCAGTCGCCCGAAATAGCCTGAAAATTGAGAAAGATCACGTAGACGAGAATTGCCAGCACCATACGGCCGTAGATCCCCTCACGAGGGAGTGATTTGCTCAGTGGAATACTTATAAGGGTAAAGACAAGAACCGCCACGGGGAACATCAAGCGCAGTTCAAACTCCGACTGCTCATGGATCAGGGAGGAGTTAAAAAGGTAGCGGCTGGTGCGTGCCTTAGCAGGCAACGGCTCCGGACCAGCGCTTTTCGTCCCCAGCAGAATAGCGTACTTATCAAAGTCACCGGTAGTATATATATTGTCACCGGGAGAGCCCTCGTAACGGTGGCCATCAATGAGTACCAGATAGCTTCCTCCGCTCTTTCGATCCAGATACTGATAACCTTCCCGGGCAGCGATCAGCCCCAGCTCTCCATTTTTACGGTTTTGCACAAAGACGTTATGCAGCCGGCGCTTGTCTTCAGACATCGACTCCACGTAAAAGAGCAGATCACCACCGCTGAACTCATTAAAACGCCCGGAGACCGTCGTATCCAGCTCGGCAGCCTGCTCCTCCTGGGACTGCATAATCTCAGCTTTGTTAAGATTGGCCCAAGGTAGCAGAGAGAGGGTCAGCCAGGCGACCAACGCCGTCACCGGCAGAGCCGCCATCAGGAAGGAGCGATAGATTCTGGAGGTACCCACGCCGCCCACGGCCAGAGCGGTCATCTCGCTGTCACGGTACATCCGCCCGAGGGTGGAGAGAATGGCGAAGAAAAAGGCCGGCGGCATCACTTGACCGAGCACCTCCAGCACCTCCATACCAAGCAGTTGCATCAGCACCTTATTGGAGATGACCCCGGCAGCGGCATCCTGGAGGATCTGGATATAGCTCTGACTCACCACGATCAACATCAACACGATGATGATAGCAAGAAAAGACTTGCTCACCTCACGCAGGATATAACGGTCGATAATTGATAGCATAAGATCTGTGATTGGAGTTATTCTGTCTGTAGCCGCACCTGTAAACTACTCTTTGCGCCTCAAACGCAAGCGGCAGAATAGCATATTCTACGCATCCAATCTGACTGACCGATACCCGCCGCTCCGAGACCCTCTGGCTCGCGCGGGGCAGAACATCATTAGGAGAAGTTATGGAGTATTCCCTCAAGTCGGGTAACCCGGCAACACAACCCACCGCCTGCCTGGTGCTGGGTATCTTTTCTCGACGCAGGCTGAACGAAACAGCGGCGGCGGTTGACAAGGCGAGTGGTGGTTATCTGAAGGGTTTTTTAAAACAGGGGATATGATGGCAACAACGGCGAGATGGTGATGCTCTATGATGTCCCCGGCGTACGCGCTCAACGCCTGCTGCTGGTAGGGCTGGGAAGCGAGAAGGCGTTTGACCTCACCGCCTACCGCAAAACAATGGAGCTGGTTACCGACGAACTCAACCAGGGGCACGCCATCGAAGCGCTCTGCACACTGACCTCCCTAGAGCCCAAGGGGAGCTGCAGCTATCGCCTGCTACGAGAATCAGTAGCCGTAATGGAGGAGCGGGTTTATCGCTTTGACCAGTGTAAAAGTGATGTTAAACCGGCCAAACGCCCACTGAAACGGGTCAGCTTCCATATCGGCGACAGCCATGATCATAAACAGAGTCAACAGGCTATCACCCACGGCCACGCCATCAGCACCGGCACAGCGATGGCTAAAGATCTCTCCAACCTTCCCGGCAACATCTGCACACCAACTTATCTGGCAAAACAGGCTCAGGGTCTGGGGAGAAAGTCAGACAAGTTGAAGGTACAGGTGCTCGAAGAGAAACAGATGGCGGCACTGGGTATGGGAGCGCTGCTCTCGGTCTCCCGTGGCAGCCGAGAGGCGGCGAAGCTGATCGTCATGGAGTACAAGGGCGGCAAGGCCAAGGATAAGCCGGTGGTGCTGGTGGGCAAGGGACTGACCTTCGACTCCGGCGGCATCTCACTCAAGCCTGGGGCCGCCATGGATGAGATGAAATACGACATGTGCGGCGGAGCCAGCGTCTTGGGCACCATGGCCGCCTGCATCGAAATGGAGCTGCCGATCAACCTGATCGGCATAGTCCCCTCCTCCGAAAATATGCCAGATGGTGATGCCAATAAACCGGGAGATATCGTCACCAGCATGGCGGGGCTGACCATCGAGGTGCTCAATACCGATGCCGAGGGTCGCTTGATCCTCTGTGACGCCCTCACCTATGCCAAGCGATTCAATCCTGCGGCGGTGGTCGATATCGCCACCCTCACCGGTGCTTGTGTCGTCGCCCTGGGTGCCCATGCCAGCGGCCTGCTGGGTAATAACGACGCCCTCGCCAACGAACTGCTGGAGGCGGGCAGAGTCAGTGGCGATCGTGCATGGCAACTCCCTCTGTGGGAGGAGTACCAGAGCCAGCTCAACAGTAATTTTGCCGATATCGCCAACATCGGCGGCAAAGGCGGTGGCACCATCACCGCGGCTTGTTTCCTCTCCCACTTCACTAAGAAGATGAAATGGGCACACCTGGATATCGCTGGCACCGCCTGGAAAAGTGGCGAACAAAAAGGGGCCACTGGTCGGCCAGTGCCTCTACTCAGTGAGTTTCTGCTCAAGCGTTGCGGGCTGTCGAAATGACCCAGGTAGATTTCTACATCATGGGAGATCGGGCGAAGGGTGACCGTTATCAGCTCGCCTGCCGTATTGCCGAGAAGGCGCTCAGTCAGAGCCGGCGCATTTACCTGCACACCAATTCAGCAGCGGAATCACAACGTCTTGATCGACTGATGTGGACCTACAAGGAGGATGGCTTCCTGCCTCACTCCCTTCTTGGTAAGGGAGATCAATCCCTCAACCCGATAGTTATTGGCAACGGCGCTACGCCGGGTGATGAGCATGATGTGCTGATCAATCTTGCCAATGAGGTCCCCGACTTTTTCAGTCGCTTTGAGCGAGTTGCCGAGTTGATAGACAGAGATCCTGGGGTACGCTCCGCAGGACGGGATCGCTTCCGTCTCTACCGTGATCGTGGCTATACCCTCAACACCCACAATATTGAGAAGTGATCATGACGCCTCCCGATGAGACACCCGACGAAGAGCAGAATGAACAGCCACTGGCGGTTGATGACCAGGGCATACCAATACTCGATGAGGTGGTGGAGTTTGACCCCATCTGCCAGGATAGTGTGGAGATTGAAGATTTCAGTGACGCCTTACCCCCGGCCCGCCTCACCCTTGAGCTACCGGAGTACACCCCCCTTCTGGAAGCGATGCGAGATAAATTACGGCTACAGCTCAGCTACGAGCTCACCCCCCTGATCGAAAACGTCGTCACCTCCGCCATCACCCAGGCAACCCTGAATCTGGAGACGGCGATGCGGGAAGAGCTCTACGGCACCCTGCATCAACGCCTCGATGAGTTGATCGATCAGTCCCTCGAAGAGTCTCTTGGTAACCGCAGGCTCGATATGGAAATCAAATAAGCAAAGTCACTGCTGTCCCGTTAACGCCCTCTCCCTCATAGGGAGAGGGCATGTTCTATTGCAGTATGTCATGTTGCTGTTGATATATGCGCCCTAAAAAACACCTCCACACAAGGAGTTACTGAAAAACACTACAAAGTTAACGGGACAGCAGTGAAGCAAAGTGACTATTCAGCTGGACTTGGGGTCGGAGTCGATTGCATCGTAAAAAGGTGCTTTACCCACCCATCCTGGCGCAATCGACTTCGACCCCTGCCGTAAAATAGCCTCATAACAGGGGCCACTGAATAGTCACATAAGCAAGGCACTTAGTCACGGCCATCGGAATACTGTTCTCCAGTCGCATCCAGTGAAAAAACTGAATAGCGCACTCATCATCCACATATCACCCCCCATCTGCTTCGAAAACAGCAAAAAATTCATCATCTATGTTCCATCCAGCACTCAATCAATGTATAAGAGCGCTATGAAAATACCGAAACGAATCCAACCCCTGTTTGATGATGGTTTTGTAGATGAAGTTATCCGCCCACTAATGAGTGGAAAAGAGGCCGCTGTCTACGTCGTACGCTGTGGTGATGAGATTCGCTGCGCCAAAGCCTACAAGGAAGTCGACAAACGCAGTTTCAAACAGGCCGTGCAATACCGCGAAGGCCGCAAGGTGCGTAATAGCCGCCGCGCCAGGGCTATGGACAGAGGTTCCAAGTTTGGACGCAACCAGCAAGAGCAGGCGTGGCAGAGCACCGAAGTGGATGCACTCTATCGCCTGGCCCGTGCCGGTGTGCGGGTCCCCCAGCCCTACGGCTGCTATGACGGGGTCCTGCTGATGGAGTTGATCACCGATGACGAAGGTCATGCGGCACCGCGCCTAAACGATATCTCCCTATCGGCTGATGATGCGCGAAAGGGGCATGCGGCAGTGATGAAAGATGTGACACGCATGCTCTGTGCCGGGCTGGTACATGGCGACCTGTCCGAATTCAACGTATTGGTAGATAAAGATGGCCCGGTGATTATCGACCTGCCTCAAGTAGTGGATGCAGCGGCCAATAACCACGCCGAATGGATGCTGGAGCGGGATGTTAACAGCATGACCAGCTATTACGGCCAGTACGCTCCCGAGTTACTCGACAGCCAATACGCCAAAGAGATCTGGGCACTCTACGAAAGTGGAAAGTTACACCCGGATGTTGAACTGACCGGACAATTTGATGAAGTGACAAAAGCGGCTGATGTAGATGCCGTAATACAGGAGATCGAAGCCGCCTTTATGGAAGAGCAAAATCGCCAGGAGCGCCTGCGCGAAGCACAAAATGGCTAGGAGCGAGGGCATTCCATTTTGAGCCCTGTTTTTGATCCGTTGAGGCGAATAGTCACTCTTATTCAACGAAAATGATCGGAAAAATGGAGCAACATAGGATTTCCGCACGACAGCATGGATGCAGAAGATACAACCCCAGGGATGGGGAAGGTAGAGCGACGCTTGGAGCCAAAGCCGAGAATAACACAGGAGCAGTTGCCGAGCAGGCTCTCTATTCCCGGCCAGGCTCTGGATCACCCTCTTATGAAAACCGTGCTTCGACTGCACGCAGTTTCAAAACTAGCAGGATACCTACACCGACACATACCAGGGTAAGCCACCAAGCACCCAGCCAACCACCTGAAACAGCGACCACCGCTGCCATTAGAGGTGGGCCCGAGAGGCTACCGCAGTTGGCTCCCTGAACAATGACCCCATTCACTGTAGCCACCTGGCCCAGAGCAGGCGAATGAACGGCAGATGCCGCTAGAATGGCGGCGGGCAGTAGCCCCCCTACCGTACTAAACAGAAAGGCGAGCGGTATTTTCCACTCCGCCCCCAGCAGCGGTGAGAATATACCCACCGCACAGAATCCCATGACGACAAAAGCGATCAGCTGCAACCACCAGCGACGCCCTCCCCGATGGAGCAACCATGCACCACCAAGATTGCCAATGATATTGGCGGCGACCACCAGCGCCCCAAAAGCTGCGGCGGTCGTGACATCCTTACCCTGGGTCTCGATCAAAAAGAGGGGAAACCAGGTCATCATGGCGAAATAGGGAATGGTGTAGCAGGCGAAGATAGCCGCCAGCAACCAGGGACCCGGCACATGGGTCACCTTGCGAAGATCATGCAGAAGATTGTTCCAGCCCCCCCCTCTTTTAGGCGGCGGATCGTTTAGCGCCAGAGATCGAATGGCCAGTAGAAAAAGAGTAAGAAAGGCCAACAGCAGCAGGCCATTGGCAAACCACACACCCCGCCAGTCGAACATTGTCAGCAGCAGCGGCGTCAGCAACATCCCCAGGGCGATACCCGCAGGCATGTAGATACTCCAGAATCCAAGGGCAAGGCCATGATCCCGAGGGTGTGTCGCACCCACAATCATTCGTGGTGCCGCCACGGCAATACTGACCAGACCCAAGCCCGCCAAGGCTCTGGCGGCAATAAGCGAGAGACCACCCTGTGCGTACCCCCCCGCAATGGCACCCAGCAACAGCAGAGTTATACCCGCAGCGATCACCTTCGCTATAGCCATGCGGTCGGCAAAGATTCCAACGGCAATCGCCAGGGTGGCAGCCATCAGGCTAAACACTGAGACAACCCAACCGGCAGTGACCATGCCTACCCCGAGATCTGCACTTAGCGCAGGAATGGCCGGGGGTACCTTACCCAACTGCATCGCCGCAACGACACCCGCTAGGGTGACAATAGTAACGATGCGCCAGTCGGTTTTTTTACTGCCGGATCTGCTCTCCTGCAACATTCAGAGATCACTTAGTTCGATTTTTTAACAAACTTGGTCAGAATAACAATCCGCTGACCCTCGACACGACCTTCAATATGCTCAGGATTATCTGCCACCAGCGAGATACCACGTAAGGCAGTACCCCGCTTGGCGATGAAATTGGCACCCTTCACATTCAGATCCTTGATCAGGGTTACCGTATCCCCCGCCCCCAGCAGGGCACCGTTACTGTCGACATGCTTGACAGAACTGTCACTCGAACCCTCACCCGTTGCCTCTGCCCAAGCCAGCGTCTCATCATCCAGGTAGAGCATATCGAGCAGCTCCTGTGGCCAGCCCTCAGCGCTCAGACGGGTAAGCATACGCCACGCCATCACCTGTACCGCTGGCACCTGGCTCCACATACGGTCATTAAGGCAGCGCCAGTGATTGGCATCCACCTTCTCGGGCTGTTCAATCTGCTCACAGCACACCTCACAGATAAACACACTCTTATCAATCTCACCCTCTGAATCAGGTGGTACCCCATAAACGCCCAGGTTTTCGGTTGCACCACACAACTCACACTTTGAATGACTACGTGTAACCAGCGCTTTTTCTATACTCATGACTTACTGTCTCTTTCTCTATGCAAAGGTGGGTTTGGAGGTGCTGCCCAAAATAGGGAGGCAAAACAGCCAGTTTGCCCCATACGAACCCTATCGTCGAGCAGTCTATTGACGAATATGGCTATGCACAATAATCCTGAAATCAATCCAATATAGAGGAAAACAGTAACTTCTCAAAAAATCCGTGCCACAAGGGGCCAGCGTTAACGCCAGTAACACCTTTTCAGGACACGCGGTGAATAGATCCCTGTACGCTTACGGCAGCATCACTGCTGCTGTACGCCCTGAAAAGGTGTCACTACACCCACCTGAAAATTATCTATCTGCACTGGGTTACTGAGAAGGTACGGAAAACAGCGTCTGTAGGAACAAACTTGTTCGTTATTAGCTCCGAGGTGAGTTCATCGTGAACAAGAGCGCACCTACCCCGAATGACAGGATTGTTGTATATAGCCATTTTATTTATTGACAGCACCGATCCGGGACGTTGAGAATGGCGGCCCCTTAATGTCACCGGCAGAGCAACCTGCGAACTCTTTGATGACTATTCGAATCGCGATTAATGGATATGGCCGTATCGGTCGCAGTGTACTGCGTGCACTCTATGAAACCGAGGCGTACCACCATCTGCAGGTGGTCGCCATCAATGAATTGGCAGACTGCAAAACCATTGCCCACCTCACCAGATATGACTCAACCCACGGGCGCTTCCCCGGTGAGGTTGAAGTTAATGATGACTGGTTGACCATCAATAATAAGGACCGTATCCGGGTACTGCATCTGAAGCATATCGAAGATCTCCCCTGGGCAGATCTCAATATCGATCTGGTACTGGAGTGTACCGGCACCTTCAGCGACCGGGCCAGAGCACAGAAACATATAGATTCTGGCGGCAAGCGCGTTCTCTTCTCCCAGCCAGCACAGGCGGATGTCGATGCCACTATCGTCTACGGCTTTAACGAAACAGAGCTAAGTGGTCGTGAGACCATTGTCTCCAACGCCTCCTGCACCACCAACTGCAGTGTGCCGGTAATCAAGGCACTGGACGATGCTTTTGGTGTTGAAAGCGGAGTGATCACCACCATTCACTCAGCCATGAACGACCAACCGGTAATTGATGCCTACCACCATACAGACCTGCGCAAAACACGCTCGGCTTTTCAGTCGATCATCCCCATTGATACCGGGTTGGCCCGAGGTATCGACCGCCTGTTACCAGAGCTGGCCGGTCGCTTTGAGGCCCAGGCGATGCGCGTACCGACGGTGAATGTTTCCGCTATCGATATGTCCTTGGTGGTATCCAGAGATGTTACCCCAGAGCATGTCAACCGTGCGTTGAGAGAGGCCGCAGAGAACCGCTATAACGGCGTACTCGGCTATACCGAAGAGTTGCTCGCTTCGTGTGATTTCAATCATGATGCACGCTCCGGCATTGTCGATGCCGGTCAGACACGCGTTGCGGGCAAGCGACTGATCAAAGTGTTGACATGGTTTGATAATGAGTGGGGCTACGCCAACCGTATGCTGGATGTAGCCTGCGCCTGGGCGAAAAAACTACCCAGCTAAGAGACTGTAGGCCGGAACCTGAAGGGTTTCCAACAAACTCTACCAGGGAGGGATGCCGAGCGCCGTTTAAGATGAATCAACATTTGCGGTATGCGAGAGCATCCATAATAAGCTGCCGGATAAAACGTAATTCAAACGTAACTATTCAGTAGGCGCTCGGGGTCAGTCGATTGCCCGCATTCATGTGGGCAATCGACTCCGACCCCGAGCGTAGATCATTCAAATAGATATAATTGGTGGGTGTCTTGGCTTTGTTTTATTTAGAGCTAACATGGTATTAGCATATTAATACCGAAAGCTGCAATTACAGATCGAATTCCTCAACATCATTATACGGCTCCGCTCTTCTTCCTAAAACAGCAACAATTTTCCCAACAACAAAGCCTGTGGCAGCAGCAACAATGGTAATGCCAATACCTGTCAGCTGACTGCCGACATCTATTCCGCTGGCGATAAAAATAGCTGCAAAGCCGCCAAGAAGTCCAGGCATACCATGTAAACACAGTGGGGTACGGACGATGCCTTTTGGCGTCCGCATGTAATTGCCTTGTTAGCCTTTTCACTAAAATAGATCGACATTTATCACCTTACTTAGTAAAAGGAAGTGTTTATCAAATGAGTAGATCTTACAGTTATTCGATATTGCATTTTGTGCGATTATCAAGTCAGTAATTCCTACGCCGTTAGCGCCATTTTTCAAACACCTGACTTGGTACTCTATGATTTCTTTCCAGTTGATTTGCAGGGGAACCTGATTTATTTCCTGAAGCAACTCAATGACTTTTGTTTGCTTTTTTATTTTCAGAAAGGGTATTAGTTCAGCAAGAATTATGTCGTTAATTACAACGATATTTTCATCAATTAAAGCGTCAAGTTTTGATACGCCTGTACTACCTCTGAAATAATCAATCCATATCGATGTGTCAACAAGAACAGACATCAATGTCGATTTCGAATTTCATCCAGATCCATATCTAAGTCAATTTTTCCTTTGAACTCCTTTAAACCGGAAATCTTTGATTTTCTTACCAATTCTTTTAGTGCAAGGACAATAACACCTGTTTTAGTAGCGGTATGGGTTGCCTGCATTGCTTCTTTTAGTAGGTTCTCAGGCAAATCAAGAGTAGTTCTCATATGCACCTCATTAGGTTATGCATACGATATTAGTTCAATATGCATATTCATTCAAGAGGTGTCGCGGTAGGAGTGCCGGTTGCCCGCCCCCCCCCCGCACAGATCCTCACAATTTGGTTTGCTTATGTTTTATTCCCCGAATCAGCATGTTCGGCATAAGTTCCTTTGTAGGCTACATGTTCCCGTCAAGCCCTTCCCTATGTACAAGGCCCTCCCTATGTACAAGGCCCTCCCTTGCTCAGAGTACTACGCTTGATCCACCACCTCATAGCTAATGACTTTCCTTTTTACAGATTCATTGCCACCATCATCTGGGGTAATGAATCCGAAGCCTTTGCCTGCATTGAACCACTTTACTGTACCTGTACTCATTCCACTTTTCTCTGTGTATTTGATATTCGTTTGCTTCGAATATTTTGCTATGTATCGTCGGTTGTTATCGCTTTATCAGTACTTCCTGGTGTGGGCCGATCATCCTGCGACGGAGCATCGCCCGCTCCTAATTTTTGCAGTCGCTTCTCTTCCTTCTTTTTCTTTTTAGCGATCTCTTTCTGACGCTTTTCAAAAGCATAATTGGGCTTAGCCACTCACATTCTCCTCTACCTAATTCTAGGATTAAAGGCCTTAGAATAATGCATTTCGCAACAGATTGCGCTCTTCATAGCACCTACAATATCCAGATTCACGAGAGGGGCTGAGTCAATAGCAAACAGGGATGCGCCCGAGACACATAACATTGCAGTAACCGGCAGCCGGAGCGTAGGCTGTCCGAGTGAGCGAGAACGAACGGCGTTGACTGCCTTGTTATGCGCCTCTATACTGACGTACATGATAACGTACATGTATAGATATGAGAGGTTGTTATGGATGCCATAAGCTACACCGCCGCACGTGCTAACCTGGCGAAAACTATGGAAAAAGTGTGTAATGACCATGCTCCAGTGATTATCACCCGAAAGAGGGAAACACCTGTAGTAATGATTTCGTTGGATGACTTCCAGGCAATGGAGGAAACAGCGTACCTGCTTCGCACACCTGCCAATGCTCGCCATTTACTTGAATCAATAGCCGAGCTAGAAACCGGGAAAGGTATTGAGCGCGAGCTGGTTGAATGAAACTCACCTTTTCCAGCAAAGCTGGGAAGAATATTTGTACTGGCAGAAAACGGACAAAGCTATTATCAAACGTATTAATACATTGATTAAAGAGATTCAGCGTGAACCATTTGAAGGCATCGGAAAACCAGAACCTTTGAAACATGGCCTTTCAGGTTTTTGGTCTAGACGAATTAATGATGAGCATAGACTTGTCTACAAATTTTTTGACGAACAAATTCTGATTGCACAGCTTCGTTATCACTACGAGTATTAAGCACATAACGCTTCACATTGGAGGTAATTTCAAAACTCCGAAAACGAGAGAGTTTCTTGGCTTTTTGAAGCCAAAAAGAAGGCGTGTCTGGCCCCC
>MOXH01000115.1_pt1 | contig 12498 bp, 7 predicted proteins | sample 1471181 | NCBI WGS metagenome assembly MOXH01 (sample SAMN05806436, study PRJNA327811) | mollusc metagenome | isolation source: Phylotype A (SB4) bacterial symbionts from gill | host: Thyasira cf. gouldii | place: Canada: Bonne Bay, Newfoundland | collected 2010-05-07
GAAGGAACCAGTTGCGTGCCGTATGTGCGTTGGTCAGCGTCTCCTGGGCGGTAAAGGTCTTGGAAGCGATGATAAAGAGCGAGGTCTCCGGGTCTAAACACTTTAAGGTTTCGGATATCTGAGAGCCATCCACGTTGGAGACAAAGTGGGCTTTTATACCCTTGTCAGCGTAGGGTTTGAGCGCTTCGGTGACCATTACCGGCCCCAGATCGGAACCACCAATGCCGATATTTACCACATCGGTAATGCGCTTGCCGCTATAGCCGATCCAACTTCCATTGTGGACCTGATCACAGAAGTCCCGCATCTGCTGCAGGACCCGGTTGATAGCGGGCATGATATCCTCGCCATCGACCTCAATGGGCTGGTTTGAACGGTTGCGCAGGGCGGTGTGGAGCACTGCACGATCTTCAGTGGTATTGATGTGTTGGCCACTGAACATCTTTTCGATCCATCCAGAGAGATCCTGTTCTCGAGCCAACTCAAACAGCAGCGCCATCGTCTTAGAGTCGATGCGGTTCTTTGAGTAGTCCAGCAGGAGGTCGTCAAGGGTGATGGAGAATTGTTTGAAACGGGTGGGATCCTGTTCAAACAGATCTCTCATGTGGGTGCTGCCGAATGCCTTACTCTGTTGCTGTAGCTTTAACCACGAATGGGTCTCATTCGGTTTCATACTAGGATCCCTGACACATATCGGTTGTTGTATAGATACTACACTACATTATGAAAGTGCCATATAGCTTCGGTGTGGCGGTGAACCATACGCTTGCTTTATATCAGCTAGGTGATTAGTTCAATTCAGTTGGTTCTTGATGTCGGCGACAACAGCGGCTGCTGCGCTGCTTTTTACAGGGTTCAATTGACTGTCGCTCAGGTTTCTGCTGACATGTCGCACTATTGAGTTGCTCCAGTCGGACTTGTCCAAGTTGATTGAATCATATTCAGCAGATTTTTCGGTAAATTGAGAAAGAGATGGCGATAGCGCTTAGCGAAGATCAGAGACGAATTATTGATGCCCGGCACCACGATCCTTTTGTGGTGCTGGGGTGTCACGCCTTCGGCAAAAAGGAGCGGGTGACCCTGTTTCTGCCGGGAGCGACCAAGGCGGTAATCGAAGAGAGCGGGACAACGCTGGAGCGTCTTGACGCCACCGACCTCTTTATCTGGGAAGGGGCTGCGGGGAAACAGCCCGAACGCTATCGCGTCAGGGCGACCTATGCCGATGGTGTCGAGCATACCGCCTACGATCCCTACTGTTTTCCGCCGGTACTGGAAGATTTTGATCTTCACCTCTTCGGTGAGGGCAGTCACTACCACGCCTACCGATTCCTCGGCGCCCACCCCTGCTCGGTCAATGATGTGGTCGGAGTGCTTTTCGCCGTCTGGGCGCCCAATGCCGAGCGGGTCAGCGTAACCGGTAACTTCAACCTGTGGGATGGTCGACGCCACCCGATGAGAAGTCGTGGCGCCACCGGCGTGTGGGAGCTGTTTATTCCCGGTCTTGGTAGTGACGAACTCTATAAGTATGAGATCCGCAACCGCAAAACCGGTGCTCTGATAAAGAAGAGTGACCCCTACGCTCAACAGAGTGAAATGCGCCCGAGAACAGCCTCACGGGTGAGGGGTAGTAGTGACTACCGTTGGGGTGATGCCCTCTGGTTGCAGGAGCGTCAGCAGGGAGAGTGGCTGAAAAAGCCACTCTCCGCCTATGAAGTGCATCTCGGTTCCTGGAAGCGGGATGAAAATCGTGAAGGCGGTTTTCTCGGTTACCGGGAGCTGGCCCATCAGTTGGTGGAGTATGTTAGTGAACTGGGCTTTACTCACATTGAGCTACTGCCGGTGATGGAGCACCCGCTGGATATCTCCTGGGGTTATCAGACCACCGGCTATTTCGCCCCCAGCCGCCGTTTTGGCAGCGGCGACGATTTTCGCTACTTTGTTGACTACTGTCACCAGCATGGAATAGGCGTGATTCTCGACTGGGCTCCCGGCCACTTTCCCCGTGATGATTTTGCCCTGGCTGAATTTGATGGTGCTCATCTCTATGAGCACGCAGACCCGCGCCGTGGCGCTCATCCCGACTGGGGGACGCTGATCTTCGACTATGGCCGTAATGAGGTGAAAAACTTTCTTCTCGCCAGTGCCGTCTACTGGCTGGAGGAGTTTCATATCGATGGTCTGCGGGTGGATGCTGTTGCCTCCATGCTCTATCTCGACTACTCGCGGGAGCCCCACGACTGGATTCCCAATATCCATGGGGGTAACGAAAACCTGGAGGCGGTCGCCTTCCTGCAACAGCTCAACAAGGTGACCCATGGAGAGCACCCCGGTACCTTGATGATTGCCGAAGAGTCCACCGCCTGGCCCAGTGTTACCCGTCCGCTGGAGATGGGGGGGCTCGGCTTCAGCATGAAGTGGAATATGGGGTGGATGCACGACACCCTCAACTATATCGGTGAGGAGCCGGTCCACCGCCGCTACCATCACAACAGCCTCACTTTCGGCATGCTCTACAACTACACCGAGAACTTTGTCCTCCCCTTCTCTCACGATGAGGTGGTGCACGGTAAAGGCTCGATGATCGGCAAGATGCCGGGGGACGATTGGCAGCGTTTCGCCAACCTGCGTCTGCTCTACAGCTACATGTGGGTCTATCCGGGTAAAAAGTTGCTCTTTATGGGTTCTGAGTTTGCTCAGGAGTTGGAGTGGGATTGTGAAAAATCACTGCAGTGGGAGCTGCTGGAGCTGCCAAAACATCAGGGAGTGAAGCACCTGATGGCTGATCTCAACCGTCTCTACCGTGAGCAGCCTGCTCTCCATCGTCTCGATTTTTTTGCTGAGGGTTTCGATTGGATCGACTGCAAAGATGCGTCACAGTCGGTGATCAGCTTTCTGCGCAAAAGTGAGGATCAGACGCTGTTGGTGGTGGTCAACTTCACCCCGGTACCCAGGGAGGCGTACCGTGTTGGTGCGCCCCAGAGCGGAGTCTATAGAGAACTGCTCAATAGTGATGCCGAATACTATGGTGGCAGTAATATGGGGAATGGTGGTGGCGTGACAGCCGAGCCGGTTGAGTGCATGGGGCAGCCCTGCTCACTGTCGCTGACGCTACCACCCCTCTCGGTGCTTATATTGCAGCCTCAGGAGGGGTAATCGGGTGAGCGCCAAGATAAAGATCCTTTTTGTCACCTCCGAGGCGCACCCGCTGATCAAGACGGGAGGGCTGGCGGATGTCAGTGGTGCACTGCCGCAGGCTCTTGTTGAGCAGGGAGAGGATGTACGACTGCTCATTCCGGGCTATCCCCAGGTGCTGGCCCAGCTTGCGCTGGAAGATGCCCTGGGTGGAACTCTACTCTACACCCCAGGCGGTGCCGTGCGGCTGCTTCAGGGGCGGCTGCCGGGTAGTGGCGTGCGGGTCTATGTGATCGATAGTGAGCGTCTCTACCAGCGGGATGGTGGTCCTTATCTGGATAGTCAGGGCAGAGAGTGGCGTGATAACGCCCTGCGCTTTACCACCCTCTCTTTTGTCGCAGCAAAATTGGCCAAGCAGGTGACACCTCTGAGTTGGCGCCCCGACATCCTTCACTGCAACGACTGGCAGAGCGGCCTTGCTCCCGCCTACCTTAACTACTCCTCAATCGCCCACGCCCGTACCTTGATGACGGTGCACAACCTTGCTTACCAGGGGATATTTGATCTTGATCTGGTCGATCAGCTGTGGCTGCCGCCAGAGGCGAAGAGTATGCATGATGTGGAGTTCCATGATCAGCTCTGCTTTCTCAAGGCGGGCCTGCAATTTGCCGATCTGATCAGCACCGTCAGCCCTACCTATGCGCTGGAGATCCAGACACGCGCCTTCGGTTGCGGCCTGGAGGGGTTGTTGCAGCACCGTTCAGAGCAGCTGCACGGAGTGCTCAATGGTATAGACAGCGATGACTGGAATCCCGCCACCGACCCCCATCTGAAGCACAACTACAGTGCTGACAGCCTGCATCGCAAGGCGCAAAACAAACGCGCCCTGCAACAGGAGCTGGGTTTGACAGAGACACCGAAAAGCATGCTCTTGGGAGTGATCAGTCGTTTGGCAGAACAGAAGGGGCTGGATCTGCTGGCCGAGACTGTTCCGCAACTGATGGAGGAGGGTTTTCAACTCTGCCTATTGGGCTCCGGCGATGGCAAGCTGGAGAGCCGCTTCCTTGAGTATAGCGAGATATATCCCAGTCGTATTGCCGTCCATATCGGATATAACGAAGGGTTGGCTCACCGCATAGAGGCAGGTATTGACGCCTTTGTCATGCCCTCCCGTTACGAACCCTGTGGGCTTAATCAGATGTACAGCATGGCCTACGGCACGCCTCCTATCGTTAGGCGTACCGGTGGCCTGGCGGACTCGGTAGCGGATGTTGATCTGCAGGAGGGCAGCGGCGAGGGAGGTACCGGCTTTCTCTTTGATCGTGCTGATGCGGGCTCTCTGCTTCACGCCATTCGTCGTGCAGGAAAAGCCTATCAAGAGAGCGAAAAGTGGTGCCGGATCCAGCTCAACGGCATGGCCCGTGACGCCAGTTGGAGCGCCAGTGCCGCCCACTATGTGGTGCTCTATCAACAGCTGTTACAGTGAGTGGCGGCAGGGTAACTTCTCAAAAACCCCATGCCATAGGGGGGCAGTAACACCTTTTCAGTACAACTACCGGTGAATAGATTCCTGTACGCTCACAGCAGCACCCCTGCTGCTGTACGTCCTGAAAAGGTGTCACTGCACTCACCTGAAAATTATCCACCTGCACTGGGTTATTGAGAAGTTACGCGACAGGCTCCGGTGTTGTCCTTCTCTTGCTGTCAATGCAGTATGGTATCTGGCTTGTTGGTTGAGGTAAGGCTACTGCTGCCGGCCTCTTTTAGCGAAGACGCTGCCAGATTCCACTCAGCCATTGTTGAGCCTTGCTTGAGTATTTTAACCAACGCATGAAGTAGCGAGATGTCGAGGTTGATGTTGATGTTTTGTCCGCCCTGAATACCAAAGGTCAAAGCAACCGCTCCATTCCCCAGTTTTTTATAGTCGATACGGGAAGCCAGTGTCGGTGATTCACCTAATGGAAAATTTTCTGCGGCATCCGCTTTATACTCTTCTTTGAAATTACCACTTTCAAGTGCCGCATCACGTTCAAACGCTTTGATCTCTTCTGCATGCGGTGCTTTTTCAGCACCAATGGTGGGATGAACTATTTTATCGATCACACCGAGTAGCAGGCGAGTATAGCGACGAGTAAGCCAGATACGCAGCTCATTGCCATCACTACTGAGAATCCGCAGAATCAAGCGGTCTTGAATGCTGTCAAACTGAATATTGAGCTGCTGTAGTGTATTGGTATTGCTCAAAAGCGAGCCTCCATAATGAGTTGTTGGTATTTTAGCAGTTGAGCCACTAACCTGCTGTGATACTCAGAGCTCCTCAGCGCCTCGGTCGCTGCATGGCTTCCCGATAGCATGGCACCGGTAAAGCCACCACCAAATCCACCAAATGCGGATGCAATATAGATGCCTTCAACCGGTGTCGATGACCGGGGTATGCCCGTGACGTATTTAGGGGCATCGGGGGCGAATCCATATACGGCACCTGCTGGTGTATTCAGATAGCGCTGTATGGTTCTCGCGGTCCCCATCTCCTTGAATACAACACTCTCGGCAATACCCGGAAATTGGGTGTCCAGCGCGGCAATCAAACGTACCTCCCAGCGCTGTTTACTCTTTTTATAACGGTCATCATCCAGAGCACTCCAGTTCTCTATCTGATCCAGTCCGCACATAACGCCGAAATAGCGCCCCTCTTGATTGAGTCCACTGTCGATCTGGCTGTAATCGACAAAGGTAAAACTAGGCAAACGTTCACCCTCAGGGTCGCCTAAAATACCCGTTTCAGCGGGGACCCCTCGGAGTGTTGAGTAGGCGTCAGATATGACAAAGGTGTTATATGAGGCGACACCATGATGGGCTGGTTTTTCATTGAAACTGATGAACAGGCACCAAAGTGACGGTGATAGGCGCTTCTCTTGATAGGGTTTCATGAAGCGCTCTTGATACGGCTCAGGTAGCATTTCGGCGATGCAGTGGGGTGCTGCATTGGCAAATATTTGTGAGGCATAATGTTCCTGAACATCCTGCTCAGGTTTGTGGTTTTTAGCGACATTGGGTAACTTCTCATGTCGAACCCCTATCGCCTGTCCCTCTTTCATCAGCACCTGGGTAACGTTTCTCCGTTTTTCTACCTTCCCTCCAGCACACCTTATCTGCTCGACAAGTGCATCACTCAATGCTTGTGAGCCGTTATGGATATAGTGCCCTCCACCCATGTGGTAGGCGGCCTGGGCCGCCGCAAAATGGAGTAGTGAGAGTTGATATGGATCGTCTGTGTAATACTGGTAATTACTGACAATGGTAATTTTTATCTGCTCATCTTCGCCAAACAAGCGGTCGAGAAAGGCCCCCAGTGTCGTCCAACCAAAGCGGATGATTGGCCAGAAACGCAAGGGAAAAACCGGCCCATTTAACAGCCACCAGGCAAGGCTTTTATCTGTACGGGAAAATTGACTCAAGGAGGCACGAATGGCACAGAGGGTTTGGAAATATCTTTCAATGCCACGTTTGTGCTGGGGGAATCGGGTGGTGAGCGCCTGGATAGCCTCTTTCACGCCATCGGGAATAACAAATCCGCTATCCTCTCCTGCACGCCTGACTTCATAAAACGAACCAACAGGAACGGTCTGAATCTGCTGATCGAGCCCCAGCTCCTTCCATAGCTCCTGTTTCAGGTCCAGATCATCGAAACCGTCCAGCTCATGCAGGCCCACTTCAATCGGCATGTTTTTTCGACGATAAACGGTTGCGGCACCGCCGAACTTATCGTGTCGCTCCAGTACAAGAACTTTTTTACCTCTCTTCGCATAGATGGCACCAGCAGTCAGGCCCCCCAGGCCCGAACCAATCACTATCGCATCAAAGTCGGCTTTCAATTTTTTCTCCTCCGAGCCCGCTCAGTGTCCATCAAGCATCCGCTTTAGGTAGATGCCGGTATAGGAACCGCTGCTCTCAGCCACCTCCTCCGGTGTCCCCTGGGCGATAATCTCACCGCCACTGTCTCCCCCCTCTGGCCCCAGGTCAACAACCCAGTCGGCAGTCTTGATGACATCCAGGTTGTGTTCGATCACCACCACGGTGTTGCCGTGGTCGCGCAGCCGGTGGAGTACTGCCAGCAGGTGCTTTACATCGTGAAAGTGGAGGCCGGTGGTGGGCTCGTCGAGGATATAGAGGGTGTTGCCGGTGTCTCGTTTTGACAGCTCCCGTGACAACTTTACACGCTGAGCCTCACCGCCGGAGAGTGTCGTGGCGTTCTGTCCCAGCTTGATATAGGAGAGGCCCACATCCATCAGCGTTTGCAGTTTTCGCTTCAGTGCCGGGATGACTTCAAAATATTCGAGGGCATCCTCGATGGTGAGATCGAGCACCTGATCGATACTTTTGCCCTTGTACCTGATCTCCAGGGTCTCGCGGTTGTAGCGCTTGCTTTTGCAGACATCACACTGCACATAGACATCCGGGAGGAAGTGCATCTCCACCTTGATTACACCGTCGCCACGGCACGCTTCACAGCGCCCACCCTTGACGTTGAAGCTGAAGCGGCCGGGTGTATAGCCTCGGGAGCGCGCCTCGTGGGTGCCGGCAAAGAGCTCACGAATTGGCGTAAAGATGCCGGTGTAGGTGGCGGGGTTGGAGCGTGGTGTGCGGCCGATGGGGCTCTGGTCTATATCCACCACCTTGTCGAAGTGGCTCATGCCGTCGATTTGTGTGTGTGGTGCAGCCTCCATGTTGGCGCCGTTAAGCTGCACCGCAGCCACCGGGTAGAGGGTGTCGTTGATCAACGTCGATTTGCCCGAGCCGGAGACGCCGGTAACGCAGGTGAGTAGCCCCACAGGCAGCAGCAGCTCAACCTGTTTCAGATTGTTGCCAGTAGCACCGTGGATCACCAGACTGCGCTTATCGTTAATGGGCGTGCGCTGCTGGGGGATCTCTATCCTCTGTTTGCCGCAGAGATACTGGCCGGTAAGCGACTCTTCGTTGGCGGCGATATCAGCAGCCGTTCCCTGGGCGATGATATGACCGCCGTGAACGCCAGCACCGGGACCCACATCCACCACATGGTCGGCGCTACGAATAGCCTCTTCATCGTGCTCCACCACAATCACCGTATTGCCCAGGTCGCGAAGATAGGTGAGGGTCTTGAGCAGCCGTTCGTTATCACGCTGGTGCAGCCCGATAGAGGGCTCATCAAGAACATACATCACCCCCACCAGACCGGCACCAATCTGGCTGGCCAGACGGATACGCTGAGCTTCACCACCCGAGAGGGTTTCGGCACTGCGTTCCAGCGTCAGGTAGTCGAGTCCGACATTGATCAGAAACTGCAGCCGCTGGCTGACCTCCTTCACCACCTTGGCGGCGATTTCACCACGTTTTCCCGGCAACTTCATCTGCTGAAAAAAGTCGTAAGCCTTGCCGATGGGCAGCTTGGAGATGGCGGGCAGGTTATGCTCCGCTACAAAGACATGGCGCGCTGCCTCATTCAGCCGGGCACCTTTACACTTGGGGCAGGCGTGGGTAGAGACGTAGCGTGAGAGCTCTTCGCGCACGGCGTTGGACTCTGTCTCCCGGTAGCGCCGCTCCATATTGCGCACCACCCCCTCAAAGGGGTGGCTCTTGCTGCTGCGACCGCCCCGGTCATTAAAGTAGTTGAACTTAATCACCTCCTTGCCGCTGCCGAAAAGGAGGCGCTGTTGAATACTCTTCGGCAGCTCATCCCAGGAGGTTTCAACATCAAATTTGAAGTGCTTGCCGAGGGCGGAGATGAGTTGAAAATAGTAAGCGTTGCGACGATCCCAGCCACGCACCGCGCCAGCGGCAAGACTCAGATGGGGGTGGGCAACTACCCGTGCGGGGTCAAAAAACTGCTCGACACCGAGGCCGTCACAGGTGGGACAGGCACCGACCGGGTTGTTAAATGAGAAGAGACGGGGTTCAAGCTCTTCGATACTGTAACCGCACTGAGGGCAGGCGAAGTTAGCTGAGAAAATTAGCTCCTCGGCAGCATCGTCATCCATCCAGGCAACTCGCGCCAGGCCACTGGAGAGTTGCAGTGCCGTCTCGAACGACTCGGCCAAGCGCAGCGCCAGATCGTCGCGCACCTTGAAACGGTCCACCACCGCTTCGATCGTGTGCTTTTTGTGCAGCTCCAGTTCAGGCGGCTCGTCGAGTTCATAGATCTCGCCGTCAATCCGGGCACGGATAAAGCCCTGGGCATTGAGCTCTTGCAGTAGCTTGTGGTGCTCACCCTTACGCTCGGAGACTACCGGTGCCAACAGCATCATCTTGCTTCCGGCTGGCAGGGCTAACACCTGGTCCACCATCTGGCTGACAGTCTGTGCCTCCAGCTCTGTATTGTGCTGGGGACAGAGCGGGGTACCGGCACGGGCGAACAGCAGCCGCAGATAGTCGTAGATCTCGGTGATGGTACCGACAGTGGAGCGCGGGTTGTGTGAGGTGGTCTTCTGCTCAATGGAGATTGCCGGTGACAAGCCCTCGATGTGATCGATATCCGGCTTCTCCATGATTGAGAGAAACTGCCGAGCGTAAGCAGAGAGTGATTCGACGTAGCGGCGCTGCCCCTCAGCGTAGATGGTATCGAAGGCGAGGGATGACTTGCCAGAGCCAGAGAGCCCGGTGATTACAATCAGCTTATCTCTGGGTAGATCAAGATCAATATTTTTCAGATTGTGGGTGCGTGCACCACGCAGGTGGATTGTGTCCATCGATTTACCAGCAGTTGAGCGAACCTGATATCATACGCTGTCTTGTAGATACGGGCCAAAGCAAAGTTGCTTTATCGGCGCTGTATATGCCCACTGACAGTGGTCGGCGCAAACGATTCCCCCTCTTTTCAGGGGTTTGAGGAGTTGCCGTTGACGGTTATCCTTCGCCGTTTATTTGCAAGACCGAGTAGGAGATAATGTGAGTAACAGAGAGAGTGAACAGCAGGGACTACTGCCCCTTGAGTCCCGCGCCGCCGTCTCATTGGCGGGAATCTTCTCAGTGCGTATGCTGGGCCTGTTCATGATCTTGCCGGTCTTTGCCCTCTATGCAGAGGAGCTCGGCGGGGTGACACCTCTGCTGGTGGGTGTGGCGATCGGTGCTTATGGCTTAACCCAGGCCCTTTTACAGATCCCCTTCGGTATGCTCTCGGACCGTATTGGCCGCAAGCCGGTGATTATTGGCGGGCTGCTTATTTTTGCCCTCGGTAGTGTGGTGGCGGCACAGGCGGATACCATCTGGGGGGTGATTGTCGGGCGTGCTATTCAGGGTAGTGGCGCTATCGCCGCTGCGGTTATGGCCCTGGCGGCAGACCTTACCCGTGAGCAAGTACGCATGCGGGTGATGGCGGTGATCGGTATGAGCATCGGCTTTGCCTTTGCCATCTCACTGATACTCGGCCCACTACTTAATACCGTTGTGGGTGTCCCCGGTATCTTCTGGATTACGGCACTGTTGGCGCTGGTAGGGATAGCTATCCTAGTGCTGTTTGTCCCCGACCCAGCGGAGAGCAGTTTTCACCGTGATACCGAACCGGTACCGGGGCAGTTTGGTCGTGTCCTCGCCGACCCGGATCTGCTGCGGCTGGATATAGGTATTATGCTGCTGCATATGATCCTTACCGCCCTGTTTATTGCGGTGCCTCTGGCGCTGCGTGACCAGGTTGGACTTCCCGGTGGTAGCCACTGGATGCTCTATCTGCCGGTAGTTGTGCTGGCTATGGGCATAATGATTCCCTTTGTGGTGATTGCTGAGAAGCGGCGAAAAATGAAGCCGGTATTCCTTGCCGCCATCGTTGGGCTGATCCTGGCTCAGCTCGGTTTCTGGATGCTACACGACAGCCTCATTGGTATTGGCTTGTCGATGCTGCTCTTCTTTACCGCCTTCAACCTACTGGAGGCGACACTGCCGTCGCTGATTGCCAAGACCGCTCCGGCAGCGAGCAAGGGAACCGCCATGGGGGTCTACTCCACCTCCCAGTTTAGTGGGGCGTTTCTAGGCGGTCTCCTGGGTGGTTGGGTTCACAGCTACTATGGACTTCAGGGGGTGTTTCTATTCGGTGCGGCAGCAGCGGCAATCTGGCTGTTGGTGGCATTGGGCATGTCACCGACCAAGTACCTCAATAGTCACCTGCTGAAAGTGGGGGGCATGGATGAAGCCCAGGCGTCAGAGCTGCAAGCGGAGTTACTCTCCATCAATGGAGTGGAGGAGGCTGACGTGGAGGCAGCGGAGGGTGTTGCCTATCTTAAAATCGATACCGAAGTGATCGAACTCTCTCATCTGGATGCATTTTCCAGCGCTGGAGGGTAGACTTAATCGTTCGTTAGCGGCCCACGTTCAGGGACGAGGCGGAAATCAATAAAATCAGGAGGGGCTATGGCCAGCAGAGGCGTCAATAAAGTAATTCTTATCGGTAATCTGGGGCAGGATCCAGAGGTACGCTACATGCCAAACGGCAATGCGGTGGCAAATGTCACCCTCGCCACATCTGAAACCTGGAAAGATAAAAATACCGGTGAAAATCAGGAGAAGACCGAGTGGCACAGAATTGTATTCTTTCGCCGTCTCGCTGAGGTCGTAGGCGAGTACCTTAAAAAGGGTGCGAAAGTCTATATTGAGGGGCGCTTACAGACGCGCAAATGGCAGGGCCAAGATGGTCAGGATCGCTACACCACCGAGATCGTCGCCGACCAGATGCAGATGCTCGATAGTCGTGGCGGAGGCAGTGCCAACTTTGATTCCAGCCATTCATCGGCACCGGCATCAGCACCGGCACCGGCACAGCAGTCGGCACCATCTCAATCGGCATCCGCACCTATGACAGATAACGGTTTCGATGATGATATACCTTTTTGAAACATACCTAGGAGTTTAAGCGTAAATATCGTAACTTCTCAAAAAGTCCGTGCCAAAGGAGGTGCAGTAACACCTTTTGAGGAGATGCGGTGAATAGATCCCTGTACGCTCACAGCAGCATTCCTGCTGCTGTACGTCCTGAAAAGGTGTCCACTATAATCCGGCGACGAGAGATAGGATGGTTGAAATCAACGCGAGTGGATTTATGCCTGAGGTATGAATAAATCGGGAATAACGGGAATAACGGGAATAAGGAGAACGGGAATAAGGACACCCAACAATCGGGAATAAGGACACTCAACAATTGGCATATTAACATGGCATGTTTTAGTGATGGGTGTCCTGGTTGTTTGTGTGAAATAGCGAAGAGCCTTATACGTTAAAGATTGTAGGGCTACATTAAGGTGTTAGCTATGCAACGGTAAGTAGGGCTGTGAAAGAATGTAATATGTGAATTGTGAAATGTAAGTCTTGACCTCCGGCGTGCATGGCCCCCAGCGTGTTTTA
>MOXH01000116.1_pt1 | contig 12489 bp, 12 predicted proteins | sample 1471181 | NCBI WGS metagenome assembly MOXH01 (sample SAMN05806436, study PRJNA327811) | mollusc metagenome | isolation source: Phylotype A (SB4) bacterial symbionts from gill | host: Thyasira cf. gouldii | place: Canada: Bonne Bay, Newfoundland | collected 2010-05-07
CTTGATGGAGCGCATGCGCGCTGAGAAGGATTTTGACCAGATAGATAGACGTTTTTCACTACATCACAGGTAGGGCAGCAGGGGCCGGATGTGGGTAAGCCGATTCCGCTGTTGAAAGATGCCGTCGATATCAATGAGCTGAAGCAGATGGATGCTATCGTCTCCTGTCAGGGAGGCGGTTATACCAATCAGGTCTTTGGGCAACTGCGAGCAACTGGCTGGCAAGGTTACTGGATTGATGCCGCCTCCTCCCTGAGAATGAAGGGCGATAGTGTCATTGTGCTGGATCCCGTCAACCTTAACGTGATCACTGATGCTCTGCGTTCGGGGGTGAAGAATTTCATTGGTGGCAACTGCACCGTGAGTCTGATGCTGATGGGGTTGGGCGGGCTGTTTCGTGCGGGCTTGGTGGAGTGGGCGACGGCGATGACTTATCAGGCCGCTTCAGGAGCGGGAGCAAAAAATATGCGAGAGCTGCTCAGTCAGATGGGTAGCGCGCATGACTCGGTAAAACCCTTGCTGGACGATCCGTCATCCGCCATTCTTGAGATAGATCGTCGTGTAGCTGAACGTATGCGTAGCGACCAGTTCCCTACCGATAACTTTGGTGTGCCTTTGGCGGGCAGTCTGATTCCCTGGATCGATACCCGCATGGAGAATGGCCAGAGCCGGGAAGAGTGGAAAGGGGGAGTCGAGAGCAACAAAATTCTCGGTCGAATTGATAACCCGATCCCGATCGATGGGCTCTGTGTCAGGGTCGGTGCAATGAGATCCCACAGCCAGGCGCTGACGATAAAGCTAACTCAGAATCTCCCCCTGGATGAGATCGAAGATATCATCTCCTCGGCCAACGATTGGGTCAAGGTGATACCCAATGAGCGCGAAGAGACCGTTCAGTCACTGACTCCAACGGTGGCGACAGGAACCCTTGATGTGCCTGTAGGGAGGCTGCGTAAGTTGGCAATGGGTGATGAGTACCTCGCCGCCTTCACGGTAGGCGATCAACTGCTGTGGGGTGCTGCTGAGCCTCTGCGCCGGATGTTGCGTATTCTGTTGGAAGATTGATTTTTCGGCATTGTAACTATTCATTGGCCCCTGTTATGAGGCTATTTTTACCAGGAGGCGGGCATATTTTATGCCGCACTTCCCTGTAGGTGCGCTCTCTCGAAGCGCGATGGATAGTTGCACCCTGGTCGTTGTTTTATCGCGGTCCGAGAGACCACGCCTACAATAAGATCGGAGCCCGGTACTGAATAGTTACTCAGCGTGTAACTATTCAGCTATACCTATTTTTTGGCTGTTTTTACCAGGGCCGGCGTTGCTTGTCCGAGAGTAGGCACCTCTATATTTCAGTCAGGCTCCGTAGAAGGCTAAGATTCCGCTCTTTTTTCAGCTAAGGGTATCAAGCGCCCATGGTGTGGTGGTTTGAATAGGGCTGATTTCTGATGACGGAGTTATTAAATAGGTAACCTGTACAGTAGATTGCGATAGCTTCATAAGTTATTAGATTATGTTTTTACTCGGTGAGCTCTATTGATACTGGAGCCGCTTTGCCTGCCCGATTTTTTGGCGCTGTCTATATGTAAAGAGGGCTTTATTTGCCGGTAGGGCAGATAATGTTCATAAAGGTGTTCCACTTAACACTATTTAAGTTGCTTAAGTTTTTGAAAAAGATTATTTATCAGTTATAGTTAGGTGACAAATATTAAGTTCATTCTATTCTGGGTATCTGGTCTGAAGTCTCTGCTGGAGTAACTTCGGCGGCAGCTCTACCAGAGCGGGAATATTAAATCACAAAGTTGGTAATTCTGAGGGGAAGACATGGTCCGTAAATTATCCCTTGCTATAGCGCTTGCAATAGGGATTGTGCCATTTGGCGCAAACGCATTGGGTCTGGGTGATATCCATCTGAAATCATCCCTAAACCAACACCTTAGTGGAGATATCAATCTGCTGTCGGTGTCAGCGGATGAGATACCGGATATCAAGGTAAGTTTGGCTTCCCTGGACGCCTTTCAACGTGCCGGTATTGATCGGCCGTATCTCCTCACAAAACTAAGGTTTACCCCGGCTGCTCTGGATGACGGCTCTTTTGCTATTAACGTCAGCAGTTTGGAACCGATTCGTGAACCCTTCCTCAATTTTCTGATAGAGGTCAATTGGCCAAAGGGGAAGATGGTTCGTGAGTATACCGTGCTGCTTGATCCTCCCGTTACGCTTGATCGCAAACCCGCACAGGTTGAAACCGTCTCTGCCACAACACAGCAGCCTATAGCCAGATCTGCTCCTGCGCGGCCAGGGGCATCCGCTGTTGCACCCAGAGAGCTCGCATGGGCTGGAGGAAGGTCTGCTGAGGCTGTGCCTGCAGAGATGGATGCCGGACAGAGCGAGTATGGGCCGGTACAGAAAAACGAGACGCTTTGGGGAACGGCGAAGAAGACGCGCCATCAAGGCGTCTCCATGGAACAGATGATGATCTCCCTGTTTCAGGTTAACCCTCAGGCATTCATCAGAAATAATATAAATAACCTCAAGACCGGTCAGGTGCTGAGAGTTCCCACGCGAGATGAAGTGTTGGGATTGACCCGGGCGGAGGCACAGAGTGCCTATCGTGAGCACCTCAATGAATGGCTGAGTGATCGAAAACCTGTAGCAGCACAACCAGTAGTGGCAAAAGAGGTCGCTGTAGAACAGGCGCAACCTGTCCAGGGAGCTGTTGAAGAGCCTGATGCAGAGTTGAAAATCGCGTCGGCAAGGCCGGAGGGGAGTGGTGCTGCTGGCTCGGGTGACAGTAAAGACAAAGAACAGGTTCTGGATCAATTACAGCAGGAACTACTGACATCCCAGGAAGAGAAGCAGAGTGTAATCCAGGAAGGGGAGGAGCTGCGTAGTCGTGTCGGTGATCTGGAGTCCCAGCTTGAAGACCTTCAGCGACTGCTGACTCTCAAGAGTGAACAGTTTGCACAACTTCAGGCCGCTGTGGTCAGCCAGGCTGATGACAAGGTTATGGATGCCGAAGTGGATGGAACTGAAACCTCTGGCCAAGCTACCGATATAGCTGAGTCAGCTGCGGAAGAGGTGGTAGCTGAGCCAGAAGTGGCAGTTGAGCCAGAAGTGGCTGCTGAGCCAGAAGTGGCTGCTGAGCCGGAAGTGGTAGCTGAGCCGGAAGTGGCTGCTGAGCCAGAAGTGGTAGCGGAACAGCCGGTCGTTGTAGCTGAGCCTTTGAAGGAGAAACCTGTAGTGGCTCCTGACGCACCAGAAAAAGCGCAGGCGGTGACAAGTCCAAAAGATAAGAGCCTTATTGACAAGCTGCTATCTGATCCTACCCTACTGGGGGTGATTGTAGCCATTGTCGTTGTACTTTTGGCTCTACTATGGGTGATTATCAGTCGGCGTAAATCAGGTAGCTCTGATTTCCAGGAGAGCATACTTATAAGCACTATCGATGATGTTGACTCCGAACAACTGCCAGGCGATGGTATTGAACGTGGCTCTCCATCCTCTGAAGAGACCTCCTTCCTAAGTGATTTCTCACCGAGTGATATAGATGCACTCCAGGATGAGACCGGTGAGGTCGATCCTCTGGCGGAGGCCGATGTCTATATCGCCTACGGACGCTACCAGCAGGCGGAAGAGCTGATTAGACAGGCTATCGAAAAGACACCAGAGAGGGATGCGCTGAAGCTTAAACTGTTTGAGATTCTCTTTGCGACCAAGGACAAGGCGGGATTTGTTGAGCTGGCTGAGTCGGCCTCTGTTGACCAACTGGATCAGAAAGATAGCACGGCATGGGGAAAGGTCATTGCCATGGGTAGTCAGCTGGCTGCTGATCACCCGCTCTTTAGCGGGGCAGGCGAGTCTACCCTCGATAGTGAGATGGTGGGTGAGCTGGAGATCCCGAAAGATGACGGCCCTCTCAATCAGGAGAGTGACCTGGATGAGCCGACCAGTGCCCTTGTAAATGATAAAGACCTGGATGATCTCGATCTCGATCTTGAGGGGCTGGCTGATCTCGGTGACCTCGAACAACTCCCACTCGACGAAGATAGTGTTGAACTGGATGCGATTGATGAAGATAGCCTGGATCTGAACTTTGATGAACTCGATAGCATTGATGCTGATACTGATGACCTGAGTCTCGACTTGGCTGATCTGGGTGAGGCTGATCAAACAGCTCTCGGTGGTGAGGTAGGTACGGTTGATGGCGATAGCATTAATCTGGATATCGATCTCGGTGATCTGGATAGAGACTCAGAAGAGGCGGATGAAGATAGTCTGAGTTTCGATCTGAGTGGCCTTGAGGATGAAGCCGCTGTTGCAGATGACGGATTACTGAACATAGAGGACTCTCTGGAGTCGGCTGAAATCTCTGAGCTGGAGATCGACCAGGATCTGACACTGCCTGATTTTGCTGATGATATGAGATATGAGTTGCCTGATGCGGATCTGGAGGAAGAGCTCAATGAGGATGAAGTCTTTAATCTCGATGACGATAGCAAGCTCTCTACACTGGGTGATGATGAGAGCGCGTTTGCCCTCGGTCAGCTGGAGGAAGATAGCTCTCTGATCGATGCTGGTGATGAGGTTAACACCAAGATGGATCTTGCTCGTGCTTACATCGATATGGGAGATGAGGATGGTGCTCGCAGCATTCTGAAAGAGGTATTGAGTGAGGGCAACGAAGGGCAGCAGCAGGAAGCCAAGGAGCTGCAAAAGCAGCTGAGCTGATACGGTTTTCATCAATCAGCGATGGCGGGGCGCACCTGGATACCGGGTGCGCCTCGTCTCTTTTTGTCAGAGTAGTGTGTTGGGGTTTTAGCTAATGCGTTTGGCTATGGGAGTTGAGTATGATGGCTCCTCGTTCCATGGGTGGCAGAGACAGAAGAGTGGAGTAGCTACCGTCCAGGAGCTTGTCGAAAAAGCACTCTCCAGTGTGGCTGATCATCCGGTCTCGGTTCTATGTGCCGGGCGAACCGATACCGGCGTCCATGGCCTGGGGCAGGTAATACACTTTGATACAGCGGCAGTTCGCTCCTACAGGGGCTGGCTGCTCGGTACCAATGTCAATCTTCCGTCTGAAATCAATGTTACCTGGGTAAAAGAGGTCGCTGAATCCTTTCATGCCCGTTTCTCTGCGCTCAATCGGCGATACCGCTATATCATCCTCAATCGCTCAGTGCGCTCTGCTATTTGGTGCAAGCGGACGGTTTGGATCCATTACCCTTTAGATGCAGAGAGAATGCATGAGGCGGCTCAAGTGCTTGTCGGCACCCACGATTTCTCCTCATATCGTGCCTTGGGCTGCCAAGCAAAAAGTCCAGTAAAGAGTATCATTCACCTGAATGTTTCTCGTCAGGAGGATCGGGTAATCATCGATATAAAAGCCAATGCATTTCTGCACCACATGGTCAGAAATCTGGCGGGAGTTCTCATCGCTATCGGCAAGGGTGATAGGCCGCTATCCTGGGCTGAAGAGGTCCTTGGGTATCGTGATCGGAGACTCGCTGGAGTCACCGCTCCACCCGAAGGGCTCTATCTCATGGAAGTGGGTTATCCCTGGAGTTTGGCCTGACGCAAAAAATAGTATGAGCCGTTTCTGCGGGAGAGTAAAAAAACAGCTGTAGCTATTTAGCTGGATTTGGGGTCGGGCACATTTTATGCCGCATTTCCCCGTAGGAGCGCTTTCTCGATGCGCGGAGGATAGTGGGACTCTGGTCGTTGTCTCATCGCGGTCCGAGAGACCACTCCTTGTATGATTATTTCCGAAGACAGAGGGGGTGTCAGATAATAAGATCTGAGCCCGGTACTGATATAGTTACAAACAGCTTTTGTAAACGGTTATCGTCTCCAATATCTTCCTCAAACCTGTGTGATACTGTATTGTTATGCGCCCAATGAGAGTGCGAGTAAAAATCTGCGGCATTACCCGTCCTGAAGATGCCCGACAGGCGGTCAGCATGGGGGCGGATGCCATTGGCTTGGTATTCTACCCACCCAGTCCACGGGCGGTGTCAGCAGAGCAGGCCGCCGAGATAGTGTACGGCCTACCGCCGTTTGTGACGGTTGTCGGCCTGTTTGTAAATGCCAGCCGGGGTGAGGTGGCTGATATACTTGCCAGAACACGTTTAGATCTGCTGCAATTCCATGGAGATGAGACACCTGAAGCCTGTTCGGGGCACGGTCGACCCTTCATTAAGGCGCTGCGCATGCGTGAAGGTATCGATCTAGCTGAATTAAGAGAACACTATGGTGATGCCGCAGGGCTGCTCCTTGATAGCTACCAAAAAGGGGTGCCAGGAGGAACCGGGGCCACTTTTGAGTGGGAGAGGATCCCTCAGCGGATGGCCGGTGAGATCATACTCGCAGGCGGCTGTCGGCCGGAAATGTCGAGAGCGCCATTCATCAGGTCAGACCCTACGCTGTCGATGTCAGCGGTGGTGTGGAGAGGGAGAAAGGGATAAAAGATGGTTCAAAGATTGACGCATTTATGCGAGGAGTAGCGCGTGCCAACCAGTAGTAGTCAGATTGATTTTACCAGTATGCCGGATGAGCGCGGGCACTTTGGGCCTTACGGTGGGCTGTTTGTAGCCGAAACCCTGATGGAACCCCTCGAAGAGCTGCGCCTTGCCTATGAAAAATATATGCAGGATGCCGACTTTCTAGCTGAACTGGATGCCGATCTAGCCCACTACGTGGGGCGGCCTTCACCGCTCTACCATGCCCAGAGGCTAAGCCTGGAGAGTGGGGGAGCACAGATCTATCTCAAACGTGAGGATCTAAATCACACCGGAGCGCATAAGGTAAATAACACCATCGGCCAAGCCTTGCTGGCGAATCGTATGGGTAAGACCCGTATTATCGCCGAGACCGGCGCCGGTCAGCATGGTGTGGCCACCGCTACCGTTGCGGCCAGGTTGGGTCTTGAGTGTGTTGTCTACATGGGGGCGGTAGATATCGTCCGCCAGGAAGCCAACGTCTACCGCATGAAGCTGTTGGGTGCCAAGGTGGTCTCTGTCGAATCAGGTTCAAAGACGCTAAAAGATGCACTGAACGAGGCGATGCGCGATTGGGTCACTAATATTGACGATACCTTCTATATCATCGGTACGGTTGCAGGCCCCCACCCTATCCCGCCATGGTACGTGACTTCCAGACGATTATCGGTCGGGAGGCACGGGATCAGGTTCAACAGCAGGCGGGTTGTCTACCCGACACTCTGGTGGCCTGCGTTGGCGGTGGTTCAAATGCCATTGGCCTGTTTTATCCTTTTCTTAACGATGTATCGGTCGAGATCGTCGGTGTCGAGGCGGCAGGCCGTGGCCTGGAGACGGGAGAGCACGCCGCTCCCTTGTGCGCCGGAAAGCCGGGTGTTCTCCACGGTAACCGCACCTATCTGATGGAAGATCCCAATGGCCAGATTATCGAAACCCATTCGATCTCAGCCGGTCTCGACTACCCCGGAGTGGGGCCAGAACACGCTTGGCTAAAAGATACCGGCCGTGCCCGCTATGTGGCGATAACCGATAATGAGGCGCTGGAGGCATTCCACACCCTGACTCGAGTGGAGGGCATTATTCCCGCTCTTGAATCGAGCCATGCTATAGCGCAGGGCATCAAACTGGCGCGAGAGATGCGTAAAGATCAGGTCGTTTTGGTTAACCTCTCCGGTAGGGGAGACAAAGATATGCATACAGTGGCCGCACTGGATGGGGTGCAGATATGAGTCGTATCAGTGATCGTTTTAAACAACTGGATACGAAAAACCGTGTTGCCCTGATTCCGTTTGTTACCGCAGGTGATCCAACGCCGGATGTGACTGTCCCTTTGATGCACTCCATGGTGGAGGCGGGTGCCGATATTATTGAGCTGGGTGTCCCTTTCTCCGATCCAATGGCCGATGGGCCGGTGATCCAGCGCGCTAATGAACGTGCGCTTCTCTCCGGCACCTCTCTTCGCGATGTACTCAATCTGGTTCACCGCTTTCGGGAAAATGACGGTGATACCCCGGTGGTGTTGATGGGCTATCTCAATCCCATTGAAGTGATGGGGTATGGCCTGTTTGCCCAGTTGGCCGCTGAAGCGGGTGTCGATGGGGTGATTACCGTAGATATGCCGCCGGAAGAGGCGGATGACTACCTGGAGCAGTTGCGTGGCCGGGAGATCGACCCCATCTTCCTGCTGTCACCTACCACCACCGAGGAGCGGGCGAAGAAAATTTGTGCTGCTGGCAGTGGTTTCATCTACTATGTTTCAGTCAAGGGGATCACCGGCGCAGGGCACTTGGCGGTAGGCGAGGTGGCGGCAAAAACCGCCAATATCCGCAAACTGACGGATCTGCCTATCGGTGTGGGTTTTGGAATTAAGAGTGCAGATACTGCACAGGCTGTAGCCAGGTGGGTGACGCTGTTGTTGTAGGAAGCGCAATCGTCACTCTGGTGGAGGAGTTGCAGGAGACGCCGGAAGATATTGCGCCGGCTATAGCGCGGCTGCTCTCCTCCATGCGTGAGGCGATGGACCTTATCTAAGCGGTTGCTACCAGGGGTCGGAGTCGATTGTGGTGAAAATAGTACATTTTTCCACCATATTGCTGCAATCGACTCGACCCTGGGTAAAAATAGAGCGCTTCCCTAAGGTTCGGCAGCTAACTGCTGGATCAACTATTGTTGTTAACAACGCCTTGATCAAAGGCAATATTAGAGTAGGATTTAATCCATGAGCTGGTTTGAAAAACTGATGCCTAGCCGTATCCGTACGGAGGGTGGCAGTAAACGTACCGTACCGGAAGGGCTGTGGACAAAATGCCCCGGCTGCGGTGCCGTTCTTTATCGTGCTGAGATGGAGCGCAACCTTGATGTTTGTCCTAAGTGTGATCACCATAATCGCATAGGAGCACGCCGCCGCCTGGATGTATTTCTTGATACCGAAACGCGGGAAGAGATAGCCGGTGAACTCTCCCCCTTGACCCTCTGAAATTCAAGGACAGCAAAAATACAAGGATAGGTTGACTCAGGCACAGAAGGCGACCGGCGAGAAAGATGCGCTGGTGGTGATGAGTGGCCAGCTAAAAGGGTTGGAACTGGTGACCGCCGCCTTCGAGTTCAGTTTTATGGGTGGCTCAATGGGGTCGGTTGTTGGCGAGCGTTTCGTACAGGGGGTTAATACCGCTCTTGAGAGAAGTATCCCGATGGTCTGTTTCTCAGCCAGTGGTGGAGCACGCATGCAGGAGTCGCTCTTCTCCCTGATGCAGATGGCCAAGACCAGCGCGGCACTGAATAAGATGCGCAACCGTGGCATACCCTATATCTCTATCATGACCGACCCTACTATGGGCGGTGTCTCTGCCAGCTTCGCCATGCTCGGTGATGTTAACATCGCCGAACCCAATGCTCTGATCGGTTTTGCCGGCCCCCGGGTGATCAAGCAGACAGTAAGAGAGACGCTACCAGAGGGCTTTCAGCGTAGTGAGTTCCTGCTTGATCACGGGGCTGTGGATATGATCGTAGATCGTCGTCAGATGCGTGACCAAGTGGCCTCCCTGCTCAGTATTCTGACTCACCAGCCGCGCCCCTGACACAGGTCAACCGTAGGAGCGACTTTAGTTGCGATCAGGGTGGCACAAACGCTTGATGCGGTGCCAAATTCCATCGCGACTAAAGTGGCTCCTACAGCACAAAATAGGTGTAACTATTCTGTTGTCCGGGGCCGGAGTCGTTTGCAACGAAAATATGTGGATATTCCCACAATTTTATCGCAAACGACACCGACCCCGGGTGATTAAATCAGGTGCCATTTGACCCCGACTCTTATGCGTTTTGATTCCCTTCAGGCTTGGCTCGATTGGCAGTCTCAGCTTCATCCTACTGAAATAGAGCTCGGCCTTGAGCGGGTGGGTTCTGTATGGTCGAGGCTTCATCCTGCCCCCCTTTCATCTCCGGTTATTACCGTTGCCGGTACCAATGGCAAGGGCTCATCAGTTGCTTTTTTCGAGGCGATATTCAAAGCGGGAGGCTATCGCGTCGGCTGCTACACCTCACCTCATATGCTTCGTTACAACGAGCGTATTCGCCTGACAGGCAGAGAGGTCTCCGATGAGAGACTGTGCCAGGCATTTGAGCAGGTGGACCAAGTGCGTGGTGATACCCCGCTGACCTACTTTGAGTTTGGTGCGCTTGCCGCGCTACTTATCTTCTCCTCTGAGCCACTGGACGTGATCGTGCTTGAGGTGGGGCTTGGAGGACGGCTCGATGCGGTCAATATCATCGATGCCGATGTGGCGCTTATCACCACGGTTGATATAGACCACTGTGACTGGTTGGGGGAGACGAGAGAGGAGATCGGGCGGGAAAAGGCCGGTATTATGCGGCCGGGTCACCCTGTTGTTTTTGCCGGATCAAATCCACCTGGGTCAGTTATCCTGGAGGCGGAGCGTCTTGGATCACCACTCTTGCGTAGTGGTGTTGACTTCACTTTTCAAACAGATCAGCAGGGGTGGGAGTGGCGTGGCAGGCACCAACGTCGCCATGCGCTTCCCTATCCTCATCTACGCGGCGCTCATCAATTGGCCAATGCCGCTGCCGTATTGATGGTGCTGGAGTGTCTCGAGCAGACGCTGCCCCTTGATCAGCAAGCGATACGCAGCGGCCTTCAGGCGGCAGCACTGCCTGGACGTTTTCAAGTGATCGGTCAGGCTCCGGTAGCCATTTTTGATGTTGCCCACAATCCGGAAGCGGTTAGGACGCTACAACAAAATCTCAATGAGATGCCTTGTTCCGGCAAAACCCTGGCTCTCTTCTCAATGTTGGAGGATAAGGATATTGATGAGGTGGTGCGTACCATCGCCCCCTCCATCGACTACTGGTATCTGGCTCCATTGGCCGTTCCCAGAGCAGCGGCAACAGCGAGACTGGTGCAGGCACTGACCACGGCCGGAGTTGAGAAGCAGAGGTTCGAATGCCGATCTGATCTCATCTCCGCCTTTCAGACGGCAAAAGAGAGGGGGGGGCTGGATGATCGTATCATCGTATTCGGCTCCTTTTTTACCGTTGCCACGCTTCTTGAACATTGTTGATACAGCATATCTAGGAGCTTGTCCGAGAATAGGCACCGTAGCGAGGGAAGTCCATTTTGAGTCATTTTTTCGGTCATTTGAGGCGAATAGTTACTCTTATTCAACGAAAATGAGCGGAAAAAAGGGCCAAAATGAGCTTTCCGCAGTAGGTGTCCTATTCTCGGACAGGCTCCTAGGGAACCTCTGAACAAGCCATGACCGATTGCCTTGCGCTCAGGAGGCCCCATATCTTCGTTGAAAATATTGCTAATAGCTCACTATTAGGTAACTTCTCAATACCCAGTGCAGATGGATAACTTTCAGGTGGGTGCAGTGACACCTTTTCAGAGCATACAGCAGCAGGGATGCTGCTGTGAGCGTACAGGGATCTGTTCACCGCGTGTTCTGAAAAGGTGTTACTGCACCCTTATGGCAAGGACTTTTTGATAATTTACCCATTCTGAGGCTAACTTACTGATATGAGTACCATTGACTTCGATTTACCATCTCACCTGTTGGGTGAGTCACGGCACGCTACGATGTGAATTACACACTTCACGTCATCCAACTGCGGATTCTAGGTTCAGAGGCTCCCTAGCACCCACTCTGGTGGTATAATTCATACCTCTTAAATTAAATGGGTTTATGAAAGTGAATGAGGGGCTGAAAAAAAGGCTGGTTGGGGCGACTGTACTGGTATCACTAGTGGTTATTTTTGTTCCCATGTTGCTTGAGAATGAACCCATGGTCAGTGGTGGCATCACGGAGAGCAATATCCCCCCCCGTCCAGACACCGACTTTACCTCCAGGGTGCTTCCTTTGGAGAGTGAAAATCTGGCGATGCCGCCAGCAACAGCGGTACCTAGTGTAGGGGTGATTACCGCTGCTCCCCTTGGACAACCCGCTGCTACGCCGCCAGCTGCTGTGCCGAAAGTCATACCCCTGGTGGCTCAGGTAGCGGAAAAACCTCAACCTGCACCTCAGCCTCAGCCTCAGCCTCAGCCTCAGCCAACACCTCCTGTCGAGCAGCGCGTTGGGCTCTCCGCCTGGGTTGTGCAGGTAGGCAGTTTTTCTAAACGTGACAATGCAGCAAGGGTTGAGACGCAGCTTAAGAGTGAAAAATTTCCTGCATTTATAGAGCAGATCAGTATCGATGGAAATGATTTTTTTAGAGTCAAGGTGGGGCCGGAAATTGATCGTGAGTTGGCAGAGGAGCTGCTGAAACGAGTTAATAAGAGACTGGTATCACTCAAATTAAAGGGCTCTCTGACTCACTATCAGTAGCTGCTGGAGCCTGTCCGAGAATAGGACACCTACTGCGGAAAGCCCATTTCGGCCCTTTTTCCGCTCATTTTCGTTGAATAAGAGTAACTATTCGCCTCAAATGACTCAAAATGGAACTTCCCTCGCTACGGTGCCTATTCTCGGACAGGCTCCTAGGT
>MOXH01000117.1_pt1 | contig 12444 bp, 17 predicted proteins | sample 1471181 | NCBI WGS metagenome assembly MOXH01 (sample SAMN05806436, study PRJNA327811) | mollusc metagenome | isolation source: Phylotype A (SB4) bacterial symbionts from gill | host: Thyasira cf. gouldii | place: Canada: Bonne Bay, Newfoundland | collected 2010-05-07
TAGAGTTTCTTACCAACATCGTTCTCTCCGGCCAAAAAACTTCTCGGCAATTTTCACGGTAGCCCCGACCGGGACCACAGAGCTTAAATAGATCAAATTGTAATCTCCAACACCGGCATCACATAGCGCTGAATCAAATGCAGAAAGCTCTGTTCCACCTTCACCATGGCCTTCGATGACCATAATCTCAATATTTTTACTCATTTCACATTAATTCGTTATCTGATAAACCGTTCACTGATCACAGTTTTATTTGATGGAGGATTAACAAACCTCAAGCCAACATGCTCAGCCACTTTTGCAAGTTGCTTTAAATCTTGCTCTTGCGTTTGCGGTAAATCAAGCATTCTATCTCTTGGGTAAAATGGCAGTAACTTTAATGAAATGCATTCATCAATGGCTACTATCCGCTCTGCTATGACTCTGATTTCATGCTCATCGATATAACCAGGTACTACCAGTACACAAGGACGTAACAAAGGCACTGAGGTTGAACCACCAAATGTTTCGTACAATTTTCTCATATTTCTCCAACCTTGTCATTTGGTGCGCTCGTCAGCGCCTTATGTACGGCCATTGACCCACCCTTAAGACCGACATTTAAACCACCTCCGGTTTCAAATGCATGACGAGCGAATTCTTCAAGCTCCTTCCACGGTGCAGTCAAATTGGTCTCAGCACATATGCGAAGTATTCGTCCTGGGTATTGCTCACGAATTTTTCTCACTATACGATTGATGCTAGGTAACTGGATGTCAGGTGTGCCACCGCAAAAGCTAATGCAGGTGTATCCTTCTCAACCCACGAAACAATTTCCTCGTCGCTAAAACAGGGTCGGCCAGTATGTTCCATTTGTTCATGAATCGTGCATTGGCAAAATGGACAATCGAAATTACATCCACCGGTAAATACCGCTAAATTCTTACATCCATGTTCTATTCCACAATTCTCTGTGTGATTTGGATAACCACAATCAGTAGTTCCAGGGCACATCCACGATGCCGTACAGTTAGCAGGCATAGGGTCATAAAACCCCATGGCTACCAAACCCTCGTCTGATTTATTTCGGTGACTCTTGTTGTCCCTCTTAATTGCTATCGATCTACCAGCATCTATTGGTTGCACTGGTAGTACTTTTCCCAGGGTATTTCTGTTTTTGGCGATCTCAGGCAATAATTTTTCAGGTTTTTCGCGAATACAGGGGGCACAATATGCAATCACCTTTGCAACAGGCGTTGCATCGCTGCCACACTCAAGACACTGCACTTACTCTTTCCTCTAAACTAATCAAAACACAGAACACCATTAACTTGCTGTTAGAATCCATAAATATTCTTCTTTTACCAAAATCCCTTCCACCACATAGTAAATACACTCGCCCTCCAGTAATCAATTGCTGCCCAATTCGGTGTGCCTTCACCAGGATAATCTGTTTCAATCTGCTGCCCAGTTAAGTTATAACTATACAATCTAACTAATTCATCAGGAATAAAAGCAGTCCCAACATGAGATTCCAATACAATGTGGTGACTATCAATCGAATCAAGACCAGATTGGGTCACCAAAAAATCGTCAATTAACTCTCTAAATTGCTGTTGCAACACTTTTTTTCTTTGGGCTGTCATGCCGCTCCAGGCTGGTACATCATTACAAACAGCCATGGCTAAGCGGTTACTGACCTCTGCATTCTGGCCAAGAAGATAACGCCATTGCTCTTGCACAGATGCAACAGCCAATACTCCTGCTATATCAATTGCACGCGTAACCAGTTCTGTAACATAATTTTTCCATGGGCTTGCAACAATCCAGGTTCCTTCCATAGAAATAAAAGATACAGTATTCAAACCATGCTGAAAGTAACGCCCTTGTCCAGAGCAGTTAACAACCTGCTCTTGCCAGCAAGCTAAGACCCGATCTGGGTCTTGTAGTAATACGGTTGTAATCCAGTGTGGTGTTTCAAGGATGTAATTATCCTCATCAGTTTGCATGGCGCGATAAGCTTTGCCATCTATACAGATTTCGTAAAATGACATGCATCCACCTTAGCACCAGAGCCATATTCCAACTGGCGCAGTTTGTCATAATGTAATCTGGCATAGCGACGGAGATCGACCATGGTTATTTACATTTGTCGCCCCAGTAGAGGCTGGGGATCCCCTAGATTGGCTCGGTCCCAGTTATCTTGCCAACGTGAGGATAAAATTGAATCGCAATATGCATTGAAATAAATTTCTTCGAGCGCATCAGATACTTCAGGATCACCAGCCAAGATGGAGCGAACACCACTGTATGATCGCAAATCGTTTCTGCGAAACTGAGATGATAAGGATAACTCTGAGAAGAGTGGTGTGCCTGGCACTGGGATCAACAATGTATAGATGTTGACACACCCTAACCTCTCAAAAGCACGATATGTATCAAGTTTTCGTTCTACAGCAGACAGGTCATCGTCCCGCTCCCCCAGCAGAAATGATACTGTGGGCAGAATATCATGCTGCTTTATCAGTTTTGCCGCATCTTTCGTGTCAGCCATAGATACACCCTTACGATAGGCTTTGAGCTGGCCATTTTCGTTTGATTCACCTCCAATCCAGATCATTTTGCAGCCAGCATCAGCCATCAACCTGACCAATTCTGGATGTTTCAGTAACCAACGCGCCATTCCGAAGCACCACCAGGAGATGTCAAGGTGACGCTCAATTAACCCCTGACAGAACTCTTTTACGCGCTCACTTTGCACAGTAAATGTATCATCCCAGACTGACCACAGCTTAACCTGATAACGATCTATACCATATTCAATCTCATCCAGTACCGATCGAACAGGCCGCAAGGAACTTTTTCCCTTAAAATATGCTGGTGTTGCACAGAATGTGCAGTGAAATGGGCAACCTGTCCCTGTCATTACAGGTAACACTGGTAGAACAGTCTCCTTGCGGGTAAAAGAAACAGATTGAGATCTATTCCATAGTGAGTGATATCAGGTACAAGCAGCTCATAATTCGGACTCGGCAGCTCTCTATCCTGGGTAAAATTACTCAATTTTAGATTAACGCACAGCTCCTCAAAACTGGTGGCCAATGAATCAAATATGTTCTCATATTGACTCATGGCATCAGGAAACAACGTGGGTAGATAGCCACTCAAGAATACCCGGGTCTGAGGCATTTCAAGATACAATTGCTGGCTTAATTCCAGATCGTAGGGGAATGCTGAAGCTCCCATAAATACATGTAAATGAAGCTCGGAAAATCCACCCACCACTACGACATCACATCCCCATTCCTGCAACCGTGATGATACATCTTTTGGATCTAACTCAAGTCGCTGGGCATCCAGTACTAATACCTCAAAACCCATTTGTTGCAATCGGGTAGCAGCACGCACCATGCCATAGGGAGGTGAGCTCATTCCCTGAGCATAAAAAACCAGGATAATGCATGGTTCCAGCTATTTACAAAAACGACTTTCACCATTGCCCCATACTAAGTGACCCATACTAAGGAATAATGAAACATTACCGTCTTTTTTTTATAATTCCGTATTGGTGTTTTTTACGAAGGGCTATTTCTTGTCCGTAGAGCTTGATGGACGCAGCAATATTACCAATTTTTTTCCAAAGTTTTTACTGAACTCAGTTTCACCGAGTCACGTTGTTCATACACATTATTGCTAGAAAAAAAACTGGGTTTAACACCAGCATTAGTCAGTGGTTGTTCCAGGATCTTCAAAATATCATCCTCAATGATTGCTCCATTGAGATAATCAGCACCCTGTCCAATATATGCTACTGTGTTGGGAAACAATGCCCGAAATGTTTCCAGTTGTCTCTGTACTTCCTTAAATCTTTTAACCATGTCTAGTTCATAGCCTATCAATCTTTTTTCATCATAGGCGATCAATGTACTCACCAAATGCTCAGGCACACAAGAACCAACCAAAAGAATTTTCATATAACGTCTTCTGATCTCCTCCGATAGATAATAGTAGAGCTTCTCACCAGATTCGATTGTCCCCAATACATGTTGGAGGCTGTAGCGGTAAAACATCAATATCAGATCAGCAGAGCGAAGTAATGGTAAGCTTACAGGTGTAATGCCGTTAGGGGCATCCACGATAATATAAACAGGGCGTTCAGCATGACCACCTAACTTCTGAGCAAGTAGTTCTTGAAGTATATGATATTTATCCTGAAACCTACGTATGCCATCAGCCCCACCGCCAAGATCGTTCAGTGTTCTATCCGATGTTGAGCTAAACAAAAACAGCAACTCACCTTTAGCATTTTCATCTTCTTTGCTCCTTTTAGAAGTATAACCTGCCGTCTTATTACCTACCTGCTTATTGAGGTAGGATCCTTTAGTATCTTCTCTTATATGCAGCATTGACGGTGCAAGCTGCTCAAAATCATGTTTTGTCGGATCCTGTTTATTAAGAAAATCTTGATGGCCTATCTTGCCTCCATTTTTTCCAATTATATCTCTGGCACCTTTATCCCATTCACTAATAATCATGTGTAATCCAGGTGCTCCAATATCCATGTCTAAACATACAACGAGCTTGCCCTGACGAGCCAATTCAAACGCAAGGTTTACGCTTGCCGTAGATCGCCCAGAACCACCTTTGTAGGAGTAGCTGACTACGTTAACAATTGGAATCATCCCAGCTGATGGTGATTTATATGACATAAGTAAATACTATTCTTCAGAGTTGCAGTAAGCCAAGTTTCTTATACCTACAAACTATTTTGCGAATACTTCTTTAGATCCTTGATTCAGAAAAAGCGCCAGGGTATTTACCAACAATAGCTTCTCTAATTGTTGGGAAACTAGAACCAGCTGAGGACTTATCCGTAGCGCCTTCTTTTCTGAGCAATATAGAAATTTCGTCACACACCTGCTTTTCAGCATATCCTAGTGATCTTTTTTCTCCAACATTAATAATATGCATGGCTAAATCAACGCAAACAAACAGTACAAAAATATTTGGCTCGCTAGCTATTTCCGCTTTTTGATCTGTAATCAATGCGTCATCAATGAAGCTTTCTCGCAGAATATGCCAGAAAACCCGTGATCGTCGCTGATGATCCGTATCTTGCTTATCAGGCGTAGTTCTTCGTTTAAGCAGTTGAAAAAACTGATCGACTACAGCATGATCACTATCAACTGGCTGTGCCACAACCGACGGCGAAGATATACTTCCTACAACCTGCTCCAAAGCATTCCGAAGAGCCAATGAACCTACCCAAATACTTAAGGCATCGACGACGGCTGCTGTCAAACTTAAATCCGGTTCACCAGAATTGGCGCATATACCAACAACATTCCCATCTCTTTGCTGAACATAATTTTCAATCATCGATTCCGCATAATAATCAGCAGACTCTTCGATCTCAAACAGCCATTGTTCAGGCCAGGAAATATCAGGCCATTCCTCATGGTGCGTTGACACCATCAATCTAAACCGCTCATCCAGTGAAATCTGGGCCATGGCCTTTACAATTAGAGGCAGGGCTAAATTATAGCTAAATTTGTGTTTGGGAGAAAAAGCTTCTTTCTCAGTAGGATTTGCGAATGGTATAAAGTCACCAGTATTCTCATCAACCAAAACAGTAAGATCACCTGTTGCAAGAAAGTAGGTTAACTTATTCAATACAGCACCTTCATCGGTACGAACTAATTCAGAACGTAATCCCGATTTCCATACCAGATGCTTTTTTATTACAGCCATCACCGAAGCACGATCTGGAAATCCGGCATTTGTGGCAACTTCATTCAATTTATCTACATTCCCTAGGTCTTGGTCGTCCAGAAAATAACCACCTTTAAAAGCAAAAGCAAGAAGCGCCGTTAAGTGGATAAACTGATCAAAATCCTTCGCATCAATCGAATCAATACTCTTGAATTTCTCTAATAGTCCAAATACAAACTGTAAAAAATGTTCTGAGCGCAATACTTCCTTCTCTGCGTTGGCAAAGGCATTACGAATTAAGCGAGCATCATCTTCGACCTCTGCCTCAAAACCCCCTTCAGCAAATACCTCCTTACCAACAACAAGCAATGCACAGACTGCCCTTGTAGTTACTAATGTACTTTCAATAACAGCTGGCAACACTAGCATTCCCTCAATTAAATTATTCCAAGCATCGATATCTCCATCTTCCGGCAAATACTCGTTAGTTTTCTTCGCACTACGTCTAACCAACGCCTTGCTATACTTATTTAATTGTTCCACGATTTGAGTGCTTGCATACCACCCTCGTTTTCCGAACTCTTTATTAATTCCAACTTCTGTCCCTGTCGAAATATTTTCTAACCGTTCAACCAGTGCGTTTACAATTTGTTCACGTGCTTCATTATCTTTTGCAATCTCCTTGTTCAACGGATCAGCTCCAAAATAAGCATCGAATATATCGATTAACGAAGCTAATAGCCAAGTTTCAAGATCTAATATATTAAATGCATTATATGGTTTCGGTGCATTTTTATCGGCATCTATATCTCGAACAGCATTTACAACACCTGGAACACAATAGTCATACAGCTCTTTATACCTTTTTTTATTCTCTGTCTTCTTCTGTAGAATTGTAAGAGACAACTGTTGCATATCCGGATTTGATATGATCGTATCCCTCAAATAGCCATGATCAGCTTTACCATCAGCAAGTTGGATCGCCAGATTATTTAAAAAACCCAATGGTATCAGCACTGACTCAATCGCAAATACCTTAGGCATATATGCATTATTTTTAACTGCCTCAGATGATAATTTGATCAGCGTATCAGATAACCCATCCTTTGACCTGATTTGTCGAGATATCTGTCCCTGTATTCCAGTTATTATTTTGACACACATCAATAATGTTTCAAATATTTTGGTGCTATTATTAGCCATAGTTCTTACCTCAATATTACTAGTTGTATTAATTGTCTAGCGCTTTTTCAAAAATAAACAAAAGCTTTTTCACATAAATAATCATTGGTGCACCCTTCAAAATGGTCTTCTAATGGTAGATGTTTCTGTTTATTCTGTTTGATTTGTATTGGTATTTTCTCTTTGCACACGCACACCACCGATTCCACCTGCATCCATCAGGTTGCGAATACTTTCCTGGAACTGCCTGTGGATAACTACACCACCATCTCTCTCTTCTTCTGGGGCAAGATCGATTAGCCCCGGACAAATATCTAGTGCCTTTTTCACCAAACCCAATATTTCCATGGCCGCATTAGTTGATAAAGAGTTATTATGAATGCCGTTTTCATCACTTAGAGTAAACTCCAGAAATTCTTCCGACTCTAACAAATTATCAAGCTCATTTCTGACTTTTGTCATTTTACTGCTAATACAGCGGTAATCCTCCTTGCCATCTATGCTTTCGCTAATACTGTTTACGTATTCATTGCAACCATAGCATACGTCACAACGAACCATCTCTAACAATGAATAGTGTTCTTGCCCAAGCCCTGACATAAAAAAACTTACCAAAAAACACTGGCGGTAAGAGTGAATGCATGTTGGAGATGAGCCGGGGTGCCTGTATGCACAGCCTGACTAATCGTATCAAAGCAGTACATTGATAGAAAATAACGAATAATTCGTGCAGTACCAGCCACTTGATCACGAAATTCACTCATGCTGTATCTGCGGTTATCCACAGCCTTATCATTTCTATCCAGCTCAGGGTTATAGGGAGCCGTTGCCCGAGAGATCAAATTTTCCAGATCAAAACCTTTTACTTTATGCTGCTTATCATTTTGTTTGCCTGCAAAATCGTTTAGCTCACTACAGACTTCTGAGATGAGTGCGTCTTCTGGTTGAGTATAAAAAAGGCTACCCCAGGTTTTTAAAACATCCGTATTGATCCCAGGATTATTTTGTAGAGCTTCACTAACCATTTTCTGTACATTCTGACGACTGCCAAACAAAAGGCCATTCAGGATCAAACCCATTGAAAACACATCGGCTTTAGCACTCCAGAGACTTGGCAGCCGCCAAATCTCAGGTGCGCAGAAATGGCGTGATAATGCATAGGTATCCAATTCCGGGTAGTCTGCCTCTGTTACATCTTCGCAAGAAAATTTAATAAATCTTTCATTGCCAGGAAAAAATGCTGCTCCAAAATCACAAATCTTAACTTTTCCCTCACCAAGATTCAGAATATTCTCCGGCCGTAGATCTCTATGAATCAAATGCAGTGACTTCCCATTAGATTCACATTTGGTATTGGAGTAAATGGTTTCAAGAGCTGCCGTTGTTCGCTCAATAATATACAAAACCTCCAGCAATTTGCGTGCGACTACTATTTTAAGTAAGTTTTCTTCTTCCTTGTCTGGTATAGCTCTGGAGCTGCATGAGATCATTATAGATTTTAAACTAGCAGTAACATTACTCCAGTCGCTAAGTCGATTTTCTACATGCTCACGTAGAAAAAAAATTACTTTCCTCATGATCCATGCCTTTTTCTAATACTTTACCTTCGCCATAATAATCCACTACTCCAGTTATGCTGGTATCCTCATTCTTTTCCTTTCGTTCGGCTGTATAGTGCTTAAGAAATTCCCGTTCAGCTTTAAAACAGCGAGTTTCCATTTCACAATCCATTGCCTTTTTTTGACTGCAAGAACTTGATTGCTTTTTGCTTTTCAGTAATCATCAATCTATTGTCATCTGTTTCATGACAAAGTACCGTAAAAGTTAATGTAGCACCACGCCGATAAAGAGATGTTTTTCCGCACTATCAGTAGCAAAATTCCAAGCCCTGGAATCATGATGCTTATCGGGCACAAAAATTTAGTTGCGCCAACTCTTGACGAGCAGCGAAAAAACAGCTTCCAGCCTCAACATCCAGATACTGAGGTGTGCGCAAAAGCTCACCTAGTTCCTCTGAATTATCTGCTTGTCTGGTCGTAAGAATAATAGGAGTATTAGAACTGAATCCCGTTAAGTAATGTTTCCTATTTGCGTAACTTAATGAGGGTAAATCATGCCATATCAAACCATCAGTTGCTGAGCATCCTGGCTCGAGAAATAGATATGAGCTGCTAGTGGCATTCTGCTTTGAAGATGGTCTATCAACATACACTACAAGTGGACTCAATACACAGAACGATTGATTGGTTTCATTGGCCAGTACTACCGTACGAATATTCTTTTTGTTAATTTTGTCTAATACAGCTTGATCAAAGGTTGAACTCAGATCAAGTTGATTAAATATATCAGATCGCTCATTTTTAACATCAATACTGTTAAACTCTTCATCTCTATCAAAGATGATTATTTTTTGCTCCTGATCATAATAGCCTAATCCATAATTTGGCCAGAACGAAAACACATGTGAAACAAACTCTTGGAAATCCTCTTTAAAATTAGCGAATGATGCATAATGATTATTATCTTGTATATTATCCACAAATGAATAGAGATTATTCTTTAGCTGTTCGAATGTGGTATCAGACTGGTTGCACTCTCTAAAGTCTAAGCTAGCAATGCTCTGGATAATGCTATGACGAGTAGAATGATGTTCATACTGTTTACACACTTGTGGTAATGTTTTGATCATCGCATCAACAAACTGTTGGCCGGGCCACTCTTTTTTTCTGGCTACAAAATACGCTTGCTCAAACTCGGCAAAAGTATTTGCAAAGCATGTTTTCATGTTATTACCAGATAACTCCATTTCTTTCACTAGTGCCGCAAGCTCAGCCACACTCACCGTATAAGTTAATGCTGCCAAACCTTCGAGAGCGGCAATATAAAACCTGGCTTTTTCTTTAATTTCCTGTTTTCTATCTGCTTCCTGAATCAACCGACAGAAAATGAGTGGCATCTCATTTCTCAGAATCGAATATTCATCATCAGAGTTGGTGCTTCGTTCGAGAATTGTCGGTATCTTATCAAGCATACAGTTTATCCATAATCAGCATATTGGCTCAAATATATCAAATATTTAATTGCTATTATCAGTTCCTTGTTGGCTGATCAAAACGACGGGCTTCAAACTCAAATGAGGTTAGGCTTGGGTCTCTTTCCCATGGTTTTGGTCCGCTAACTAGATACGACCCGATAATCATTGCATCGAAGCGAGTTTTTAAATAGCACTTACAAGCATCCGCAGGTGAACATACGATTGGCTCTCTATCGTTAAATGAAGTATTCAGCAACACAGGAAGCCCTGTACGCCGCATAAACTCCTTAATTAATTGATGATAAAGTGGGTTATCTTCCTGGTGGAGTACCTGCAATCTGGATGTGCCATCCATATGCATCACCGCTGGTATCAACTCTCTCTTTTTTGGCCGGATTTTATATGTAGCCAACATTACTCTACTGGCATGACATAGTGGTTTTTTATGTACCACCCAATCAGAAACCTCCTCAGCCAGAAATGTCGGACAAAATGGCCGGAACTCTTCACGGTGCTTTACCTGAAGGTTCATTACATGGCGAACACCAGCCAAACCAGGGTTGGCCAATAAACTACGATTTCCCAGGGCTCTGGGCCGAATTCCATTGCACCCTGGAACCATCCAACAATCTTGCCATCAGCCAGTAAATCTGCTGCTACATTGACTGGGTCATCAACCAATTCATAGTGAAGGCGAAAGGCTTCCAGCACTTGTCGTATCTCGTTATTATTATATGATGGTCCAAGATACGGTGTTGGCATAGCGCTTTGCACGATCCGTGTCCTTTTATGATGATAAACTGCTAGTGCCGCACCGACTGAGGTTCCAGCATCACCAGTTGCTGGTTGAACATATACATCTTCAAAGCCAGCTTGTTCAGCTACTTCACCGTTCGCTACGCAATTTAGACAAACGCCTCCAGCCATGACCAGATATTTACGATTGGTAAGTTTGCCCACATGTTTTGCTTTCTTAATGAATACCTCATTAGTTACTTCCTGCAAGGTTGCGGCCAGATCGGCGTGTGAACGATTTCTACCCTGCCACGCCAATGGCTCATAGGGAAGACGACGCTTCAAACCAAAAAGATTTTCAATTGATGAATAATCCCCGTCTAAAATAGCCGTATCGACCTTGGTTTCAAAATCACCCGCTTGATCCACAAAGATCACTTGCTTCATAGCTTGCCGAAAGACACCAGGATTACCGTATGCCGCCAGCCCCATGATTTTAGATTCGTCATAATTACCTTCATAACCAAGGAAGTTAGTAAAGACTTCCCAAACAAAACCTAACGAGTTTGGATAAAAAACATTTTCCAACAAAGTGATTCCATTTGCGTTGCAATCAGCAAGCGTTGTGGTTTCAAACTCGCCGATACCATCAAAAACCATACCTGCGGCTTCAACAAATGGCGAAGCATAAAACGCGCTGGCCAGATGCGCTATATGATGCGGAACCCATTTGAACCGATCTACCAACCACTCTGAATCAAGACGATATCGTGCTGCAATAACTTCTGGAGCTAATTTAATCATAGCTCGAAACGACTGATCACCGTGATCAGTTTCATACTCACCCTGCAATACTGGTTCGTACTTACTCCACTCCCGATGATAGCTTGCCCTGGTTTTTGGATTAAAGCTAGTAGCAATGAGATCAATGTTTTCCCAGGATATCTCTGCTATAGACATAACATGATCAATGGAATTAAATGGCAAGATAAGTGTGTTATCGATATGAGCCTCTTTCGCACCTTTGATACGATTAAAGCGTTCTTCCTCACAGGCAGCAATAACCTTTCCAGCCTTCACAAGGCATGCAGATGACTGATGATAGACAAAATTAATTCCTAGTATTGTTTGCATCAAGGTTACCGTAAATTATTTTTATAGATGTAACACAAATCAAGTACAAGGAAGGATAGGAATTTCAACCCCCAAAGTCAATCGATTTCATTGTCGTCAACAGGGGCATTCATACCCTGACAAACCGAATTCTGGCGATAGTAATGCTATAATCACAGAAAACCCGGTCAATAGTGCCGAGGGACTCCCTCGCCCCACCAGTGGCCAGCGTATGAATCAGGTTCGCAAGCGTTACGGCGAGCCCAAACAGGAGCTGCCCTGGATTGGTTCCCCTCCAATAAGCCGTTGGGTTTACGACGATTTTACCGTCTATTTTGAGCACGAGTACGTCATCCATAGCGTTATTCACCGCTAATTTCTTGAACTCACCCCTTTCACGCTTGGGGTCGGTGTCAATTACCCACATGGATGTGGGTAAGGAGCGTGAGCTGAGAGCGGAAGCGTTGCAATAAGATGGTGGAAAAATAGAGCGTTCTTCGCCACAATCGACTCCGACCCGAATGGCACTGACTTAAGCGCCCCTTATACCGTAGGAGCGACTTTAGTCGCGATCAACGTCGCTCCAAACCCTGACTACGCGCCAGACGCCCGGGAGCCTGTCCGAGAATAGGCACCGTAGCGAGGGAAGTCCATTTTGAGTCATTTTTTCCGGTCATTTGAGGCGAATA
>MOXH01000118.1_pt1 | contig 12213 bp, 14 predicted proteins | sample 1471181 | NCBI WGS metagenome assembly MOXH01 (sample SAMN05806436, study PRJNA327811) | mollusc metagenome | isolation source: Phylotype A (SB4) bacterial symbionts from gill | host: Thyasira cf. gouldii | place: Canada: Bonne Bay, Newfoundland | collected 2010-05-07
GATAAGTCGTTGATTTAATTCACCTTAACCCTGGCCCTCTCCCTCATGGGGAGAGGGGATGTTCTATTGCAGTATGTCATGTTGCTGTTGATATATGCGCCCTAAAAAACACCTCCACACAAGGCGTTACTGAAAAATACTACAAAGTTAACGGGACAGCAGTGATCAAGGGTAATCAATTATATTGTATTTTTCTCAACCTGAGGGGTAGCGCAAAGGGGGGGTAATCAGGTATCCTTCGCGTCCTGAAATTTAGGAGAGGTGGCAGAGCGGCCGAATGCGGCGGTCTTGAAAACCGTTGAGGGTTTGTAGCCCTCCCAGGGTTCGAATCCCTGCCTCTCCGCCATATATAAAAACCCCGCCTCTTGGCGGGTTTTTATATATGGCGGGAGCGATGCTAGTTTACGAAGAGAGCCCCTGGGTTCTTTAACCAACCCGTAGCATGGGTGCAAGCGCTGCCATACAGCGGCTGCGTCCCAAAAGGTTGAGCCTGTATATTAGGCGACCCAACTGCTCTCTCACAGCATAAATATTGGAACCCTCAATCACGTAGACTCTTTCGTGTGGCGATTAAGTTGAGTGAACAAAAATCCCCGTCATATACACCCCATTCGTAATCGTTTCGATTGCAGTGCCTTCAGTGCTTGACAGCCTAGACGCTAGCGCGTAATTATTAAGCTATAACAACTCGCGTTACTTGGTAAGCCCCTCCTTAATGTACATGCTGCAAAGTTAGGCTGTTGGAGCTGCCAAATAGTTTTCTGGGATAGCGGCAATATGATAAGAGTCTTATTGGTAGATGATCATGAACTTGTGAGAACAGGCTTTCGCCGTATTCTTGAGCATGAGTCGGATATCGAGGTGGTTGGTGAAGCTGAGAACGGTGAGAAGGCGGTTACCAAGGTTGAACAGCTCTCCCCGGATTTGGTGCTGATGGATGTCAATATGCCGGGGATCGGTGGAATAGAGGCGACTCGAAAGATTAAGCGTCGTTATCCATCAACCCAGATAATTGCAGTTACTGTACTTTCCGACACCCCTTTTCCTGAACAGCTCCATGAGGCGGGAGCCATCGGTTACATGACAAAGGGGTGTCCGGCAACCGAGCTGTTTACCGCTATCAGAACGGTTGCTGCAGGTAAGCCGTTTATTGCCAGCGAGGTCTCTCAGAAACTTACCATTGCGCGCCTTACCGGCATAAATTCCGACTCACCGTTCGGCCTTCTCTCGCCACGAGAGATGCAGGTGTTGATGATGATTACTCAGGGGATTAAGACCCAGGATATCTCAGACTCTCTCTGTCTCAGCCCGAAAACGGTCAGTACCTATAGACACCGCCTGTTTGAGAAGCTCGATGTTGAGACTGATGTGGAGTTGACGCTGTTGGCAATAAGGCACGGCTTGGTCACTATCGAGAGTTGTTGATCTGTTTTCTCTGCGATGCTCCCCATCTAATTTATAATCTGCTTCATGGCACAGGAAACTCCACCACAGCCTTTTGATCATGGCGCTTTCTTAAAGACGCTGACCTCTCTTCCCGGAGTCTACCGGATGTTGGGGAGTGGTAATGAGATACTCTATGTCGGCAAGGCGAGAAATCTAAAGCGGCGGGTAAGTAGTTACTTCAGTCGCTCGCTTAACCGCAGAATTCACAATATGGTCTCCCAGATCAGAGAAATTGAGGTGACGGTAACCCATACCGAAGCCGAAGCACTGATTCTGGAAAATACCCTGATCAAGTCCCATAAGCCAAAGTACAATATTTTGCTGCGGGATGATAAAAGTTACCCCTATATCTTCCTCTCTGCTGAACGTTTCCCCCGACTCGCCTATCATCGTGGTAGCAAAAAGGCCAAGGGACGTTATTTTGGCCCTTATCCCAATGCTGGCTCAATGCGGGAGACACTGCAACTGATGCAGAAACTGTTTCCTGTTCGCCAGTGTGAAGATAGCTTCTATCGCAACCGTTCCAGACCCTGCTTGCAGCATCAGATAAAACGCTGCACAGCACCTTGCGTCGATCTCGTCTCTGAGGTGGAGTACGCTGAGGATGTCCGTGATGCTGAGCTGTTTCTTGAGGGGAAGACTAACCGGGTGATCGATAGCCTGGTGGTGCGGATGGAGACGGCTTCGGATCACCTTGAGTTTGAACAGGCGGCCCGTTATCGGGACCAAGTGGCGACCCTGCGGCGGGTTCAGGAGCGCCAGTATGTGACCGGAGAGGGGGGAGATATAGACATTATTGCTGCCATTGCCGAAGGTGGACAGGCCTGTCTTCAGCTTTTCTATATCCGCAATGGCCGCAACCTCGGCAACAAGGTGTACTACCCCCAGCTAACCGCAGAGCAAGGTGAGGGTGAGGTGGTATCAGCATTTATCGCCCAGCACTATATTGGCAAGGCGGTCCCCAGGGAGATCATCGTCAGTGCCATGCCGGAGGATAGTGATCTCCTCGAAGAGGTGCTCAGTCGTCAGAGTGAACGGCAGGTTCGGTTAAAATACCGTGTTCGCTCAGACCGGGCGCGTTGGCTGACGATGGCGCAGCAGAATGCACGACTCTCCCTTGATGCCCGTTTGGCTGGGCGGGCGGGGATGCAGAAACGGATCGATGCGCTTCAACTGGCATTGAGGCTGGATGAGGCACCCAGCCGTATGGAGTGCTTCGATATCAGCCATACTGGAGGTGAGTTGACTGTTGCTTCCTGTGTCGTATTCGATAGCCAGGGACCGCTGAAATCAGACTATCGCCGGTTCAATATCGAAGGTATCACGGGTGGGGATGACTACGCTGCAATGGAACAGGCGCTGACACGGCGTTATACCCGTATCCAGTCTGGCGAAGGAGCGCTACCCGATATCCTCTTTATTGATGGTGGCAAAGGACAACTGTCTGCGGTAGCTGAGGTATTGCGGGAGTTGGCCGTCTCCGGAGTCACTTTGGTGGGTGTTGCCAAAGGGCCGGACAGAAAACCCGGAATGGAACAGCTTTTCTTGTTCGGGAAGAGTACGCCGATTATACTCCCGGCCAACTCACCCGCACTGCATCTGATTCAACAGATACGTGATGAGGCACACCGGTTTGCTATAACAGCGCATCGTCAGCGACGGGATAAGCGCCGTAGAAGCTCACCGCTTGAGGAGATACCCGGTATCGGTGCTAAGCGAAGGCAGTGTCTGTTAAAGCAGTTTGGTGGCCTACAAGGGATCTCCAGGGCTGGAGTGGAGGATTTGGAGCGGGTCGATGGTATTAGCCAACGTTTGGCGCTACAGATTTATGAGACTTTTCATGGAGAGAGGTAGCTGTGCAGCTTCAGCGTGATAATTGCAGATTCAACACCCCCTGGGGTTTAGCTACAGGGCGCGGCTATGCATGCAATGGTTATCCCTTCTAACCAAAACAGTGCCATGCAACAGTGGTACCCGTGGCGAACGCCTTGTGGGTGGGCTTGGCAGTACCCACAGGCTGCGTGGTACCTCTTGGCAAGGATTCAGTGTCTGAAAGGCAAGTTTTCCATGGCCGTTTACAAGCCCACTGATTCAATCATTACCACTTTACAAAGAGCACGAGTATGCTTCTAAATATACCCAATATATTGACTCTTCTCAGGATTGCGCTGATTCCTGTCTTCGTCGTGATCTTCTATATGCCATGGGAACTCTCTGGAAAGATCTGTGCTCTGGTCTTTGCACTGGCAGCGCTAACGGATTGGTTGGATGGCTATCTTGCCCGACGCCTTGAGCAGACATCACCTCTGGGTGCTTTTTCTCGATCCGGTAGCCGATAAGCTGATGGTGGCAACGGCGTTGATTCTTCTGGTTGAGGCCAACCCAACCCCCGTACTGGCAATGCCTGCGGTAGTGATTATCGGACGAGAGATCACCATCTCCGCTCTTCGAGAATGGATGGCTGAGCTCGGTGTCAGGGCTCAGGTGCAGTCTCAGTGATCGGCAAGATAAAGACAGCGTTTCAGATGATGGCTATTTTTCTTCTGTTATATCAGGAGGACCTGCTGGGATTGCCGGTATACACCATCGGCTATGTGCTTCTCTATCTCGCGGTTATCCTCACTCTCTGGTCCATGATGGTCTACATAAAGGCGGCATGGCCAACACTCAGCAGGCGCTCCTCCAGTTAAAGAGAAGGAAAAAAAGAGCCTCCGCCCTTGACAGTGATCACTGGAACATTACAATAGCCCGCTCATTAGCAATGCGGGAATAGCTCAGCTGGTAGAGCACAACCTTGCCAAGGTTGGGGTCGCGAGTTCGAATCTCGTTTCCCGCTCCAAATTTCGGATAAAACCCCGAGAATTATCTCGGGGTTTTATCTATGAATGAGGTGGCGAAATCCGGATTAATACCGGACACTGATAGGCCTCAGAAAAGAAAATGGCTGAGTGGCAGAGTGGTTATGCAGCGGCCTGCAAAGCCGTGGACCTCGGTTCGATTCCGGGCTCAGCCTCCATTTTTTATCCGCAGTAAACAGACTCCCATGCCCGGGTGGCGAAATTGGTAGACGCAGCGGACTTAAAATCCGCCGGAGGGTAACCTCCGTGCCGGTTCAAGTCCGGCCTCGGGCACCATATAAATCAACAGCTTATCTATAGACAGGCCTTTATAAACGCAGATTACCAGGATCTATTTTGTGCAAACTATCTGCATATATCCCTTGTTCTTACGTTTGTTTGCACACGCTAGGTTACTAACTATCTGAAAAGGCTAGTAATTGCAGCGGTTAGGCAAGCCGTTACTCCATGCGATCCTGCCGCTGTCTGGTAGGCTATGGAAGTTGTGAATATCAATAGCCTAAAGGTCTTTGTTGGTTATACATCGACTGCTGCGCCAGTCATTTCGCATCGCGTCATTAGTATCTGGTCTGAACGCTAAATCAATGGCGGGTCAGTATCCCTACAGGTACTCTCATATCCCATCGCTCTGTAGCTTTATTCCTGCTTCTCGAACACACTCCATTTCGTAACTTGCGATGTCGCAAAACATAGGCATATGATTACAAGTGCCTAGGAAATGTGACATGAAAGAGTCCTCAGATACCAAAATCCAGGAAGTTGTGGCCTATCTCAAGGCCCATTCCGTAGTTCGGTCACGCGATATGGATCGGCTTGGGCTTCCGCGCACCTATCTAAATAGACTGGCAAACCAGGGAGTTATCGAAAAAATCGACAGGGGCCTTTATCAATGGCCGGAAAAGGATCTTGGGCGCTACCACTCCCTCGTTGAAGTCGCAAAAAAGATGCCCAAGGCCGTTGTGGCGCTCCTTTCGGCCTTGAGCTTCCATGATCTGACTACGCAAAATCCGAGCAAGATCTGGCTTGCCATTGACCGCAAGGCTTGGCGGCCCGAAATCAGTTACCCGCCGGTTCGTTTTCTAACCATGTCCGACGAGGTACTTAGGGCCGGGGTAGAGATTCATGATATCGAGGGTGTCTCGATCAAGGTCTTCTGCCTCGCCAAAACCGTGGCGGATTGTTTCAAGTACCGGAATAAGATCGGTCTGGATGTGGCCCTGGAGGCACTGCGTGAGGGCTGGTCAGCCCGGAAGTTCACCATGGACGAACTGCTGTACTACGCCGAGATTTGCCGAGTGAAAAAGGTGATGCAGCCCTATATTGAGAGTCTGGTATGAGAAAGGAATCCAACTGATGCTGAAAGATATAGCAGCCTCTGTACGAGCACGCCTCCTGACGCTGGCGCGGAAGAGGGGTGAAGATTTTGATTATGTCCTGCGCCAGTACGTAATGCAGCGCCTGCTCTATCGCCTCAGTCGCAGTCATTTAGCCGATCAGTTTCTGCTCAAAGGGGCACTGCTCTTCTGGGTGTGGATCGAGGATTTCCACCGTCCTACCCGTGATATCGACCTACTCAGCTTCGGAGCGAATGATGTTCCCCATCTGGTGGAGCTCTTCCTGCAGATTACCGCAATGGATGAGCCTGATGGCTGGTATTTGACGGGACCTCCATTCGGGGTGAAGAGATCAAAGAGGATACCGAATATCCGGGTGTTCGCATTACTGGCTTCTCCTATTTGGGTAGTGCCCGCGTCCCCTTTCAGATCGACATCGGTTACTGTGATGCTGTGGTACCACCTGCCGAGCAGGCCCAGCTGCCTAGCGTCCTCGATTTTCCTGCGCCAGAGCTCCGTATCTATCCGGTATATGGGGTCATCGTGGAAAAATTTCAGGCGATGGTGGTGTTTGGGTTGGCAAATAGCCGCATGAAGGATCTCTTCGACATTCTCGTTATTAGCAAGACTATGGTGTTGGATGGTGGTCTACTCTGCCAAGCGATTGCAGCCACCTTTGAGCGGCGAAAAACCGAGATTATCGATAGGCCCTTATACGTGTTCAGTCAGGAATTTGTCGTAGATGTGGGTAAGCGGGCTCAGTGGAGGGTATTTCTGAACAAGAATGATATTGAACCGTCGGTGGACTTTACCGTGGTCGTGAGTGATTTGGCGCAGTTCCTCACGCCGGTATATGACGCCATCGCTCAGGGCCGGCCATATAACGCCAACTGGTCAACGGATGAGTATATGTGGAGGGAAAGCTAGCTAGTGAGCTTCTGATTAAGTCTGGTTAGGTTTAGGCTGAGATAAATGGGGTCGATTTTAGCTAGCGTAAAGCAATCATGACCTGATCAGGAGCCTGTCCGAGAATAGGACACCTACTGCGGAAAGCCGATTTAGGCCCTTTTTTCCGCTCATTTTCGTTGAATAAGAGTAACTATTCAGTACCGGGCTCCGATCTTATTGTAGAAGCGGTCTCTCGGACCGCGATGAAACAACTACCGCGGTGCAACTATCCATCGCGCTTCGAGAAAGCGCTCCTACAGGGAAGTACGGAAATATGCCCGACCCCTGGTGAAAACAGTCCAAAAATGGGTATACCTGAATAGTTACAAATATAAAAGCTATTAGACGTGTCTTAGCGTATATTGAGTGCATATCTTCATAACTGATGGCAAATGACTCTGCCCCCCATGCATAGATGTACCGTCTGACACAGCTCCTGCTCACGCTAAGTACCTACATCCATGTAGGCAAGGCGCGGAAACTCAGGAATATTCGTTATAATCCAAGTTTTTGCAACGCAGTCAGGCGGGATGGATCGATGCCCCAAAACAGGGAGTTATTGTTTCGCGAGCCCTTATCATGAAGTTCGGCAGTCGAGTGCCTCACAATCCAAGCGGAAACATACCTATCTACCCCTAGGAGATATAGCCATGAGCAAGGGCAAGAGCAATCAAAGCAAGGAAGGGAAGAAAAAAGCGACCCTGACATTGTTGGAGAAACGGGCTGCGAAAAAGTCAAAGAAGGCGTCCTCAACACGCTTGAAGAATGACCGAACACGGTGAGTCTTTTTGGGCGGACAGGATTGTTAGCCTGAGAGATCATAGTGTACGGGTGGCCGGAGTATTTAACGGCTGCCGACTCGGTGAGGGATTTGCACGGACCTCGGTATCCGGTTGCCCCGCTATTAAACATCAGCTTCAGAAGACAAAATGATTTCATTCCCTAGGCTTGAGTGCTGGAATACCACCACCAAAGTGGCGACTGTTGCGGCAGACGTAGACAAAAAACGTGTGCTTTGCCGGATCACTCTGGAGATTTTGAGAGATAAATTTGGTGCCTCAGAAAAGGAGCCCATGCAGTCCGTAGCCCAGCATCGAACGGCTATACAAGAGGCGGCAAGAAGGCTCATAGAGAACGGGGTCTATGAAGAGGACGGTTCCGTTCTCATTCGCGCATGGGACTTCCCTGGGCCCGTTTCTGATTAGAAGCTGGCCTTGCCATAGGGACAGATAGGGTCTTCTGGGTACCCATCAATTGACTTTCGTCTCTTTTCGGTACAACAGAAACCAACCACCGGAGCACCTCCCTGTAGGAGCTACGCCCCCGCCGCGAAGAACGTCGCAAACTCCATCGTCTTGAGGGCGAGCCTCCTGCAACAGAAAGATTTTTGGACAACTCAGTCCCCAAAATCTTTCACGAGGTAGTGACACTCTTGTTGTTATGCCAAAGCATTTTGGTAACCGTTCACGGGGTATGAATGATGCTGTCACCCAATAGAGAGCAACCCATACGCGTAGTTGAGCGAGCTATTGGATTGTAATAATCTTAATGGCAAATAGCGGTTAGCAATCGAGTTTATAGAGAAGCATCATCCATGGATGCGAATTCAAATGAGTATCGTCACGTAAAACCGGGCAGCAATGATGGTGCAGGTTCATCATGAAAATAGGCATGGACTGCCTGGAGGATGAAGTTGTACGCGGAGCGTCCTTGAAGTGCACAGGTACCAATGACGGTCCATAGCCGCTCATTTGCTTCACGGCCTCTCTTGCTTCTGGTGCCCTGGGTTACTAAGCGGTCAATGACAATGAAACGTATAGCCTGTTCTGCAACATTATTTGTTGGATCCATTCCTGGGGTAGTAATGAAACGGAAGTAGGCCTCGCCATTCTTGCGAAAACGATTGGCCATATTTTGCGCTTCATTATTCTCCTCCTTACCCTCTTCATTAATATTGCTTGGAACATTATTGGTAGCAACATGCAAGATACGTTTTTTGGTCTTTTTAAGTGCCGCCTGAAAATCAGCTTCTGACATCTGCTCTGGTCGTGTATGAATGACTTTAAACATACTCTTGAGTGCAGCGAGTAGCTTTCTGCCATAAGCCTGGGTATCTTCATCAGGTAAATTGGTCAGGAACTTCACGTCTCGAATCAGATGGGCAATACAAAATTGCACAGTGACATTGAAATCGTTCATGTACTTGTGATACGCCGAGAAATAGTCACATCCGATAGTACCCTCAAATTCTCGTCCCAATGTATCGATAAGCACCTTGGAGCCACGGGATTTATCAATGCGAAATAGCACATACAGGTCAGCCTTGAAGACCCAAGTCCAAAAACGAACCTTATTTTCTTTATGGCCGGTCTCATCTACATTCAGAGTCGTCTCCAGAGGCAGACGCTCCAACAGCTCCTCATACGAAGGGGCCAGAGTTTGGCTAACTTTCTGAATCAGCTTTGCTAGATAACCACGACAGACCGTTACCCCGATCACATCACGTAGGAATTTGCGAATGGTTGAGAATGATGCATGGCAGCCGTTTTTCATATACGCCACCAAAGCAGTTAGCCGCGCCTTGAAAAGGCCTGCCTTGACTACATCATCCGGGAAGGGTGCATAGTGGATCTTATCGCAGCCTGCGCAATAATAGGCGTAGGATTGATGCTCTTCGTTGATCGTGACAACCTTAATTAACTCGGTCTGCTGGATGATTTTTGGCGGCATATCTAACAAGTCGATGTCGGCGTTATCACAGTGGGGGCATGATTGGCTGTGGTACTCCCAGGTTTCGCTAATCTCATTTTTAGTGAATGGCAGGCGCTCATGCTTGGGATGGCCGGGTTGACCACCCAGCTTATTTTTGCCATTTTTGCCACTTTTATTCTTTGGCGGCTGAGTAATATCTGATGAAGGCGGTTTGCTGGAGTTAGTGGAGTTCTTCTGCAGAGAGGCAATTTTTTTTCTCCTGTGCGGTCACGGTGGCACTCAGCTCGCACAGCTTAGAAACCACAACCTTCTGCCCCGCTTGGTAGATAACAAGGGCCTCCTCAGGTTTCATGGCACAACCTGCCCAGATAGCGACGCGTCAAAGGATAGATGTAAACATCCTTGATGCTGGTCCGGATGGTGTTGTATTGATCGTTACGAGTGCGCCCAGTGGTCTGTCCGGTGCGGGTCCAATTAGCGGCCTTATAGCAGGTTCCACGATAGCGAGAGCGGTCGACGAAGCTCTCCAGCAAATAGATGGGATGGGCATATTTATCCATCCAGTCGCGGCTTACTCGCCTGGCCACGCGGGAGAGGATATGGCTAGCCAGATGCGGCACCCGAACCCAGGGCAAAATTAGAAACCTGGCGTTATTGGCTACGGAGTGCAGATTGCGCTCACATACCGATGAGGTCCAGCCGATGTGGATGTCGCGTGATGCACACTTCCAGGCCGCCGCACTAAACAGGATGCAGGCCAGCGGTAGACCCTCCTGGCTGTGGACGAGATATTTCATGTTCTCGCCTGCGGTATTTTTGTAACCCAGGTAGTGATGACCGGCAAGTAGGCATCGGAATAGTCGGTCTTGCTTTGAGCCGGTGGTAACACATGTTATTCGAATAGGTAACAAGCTTGCCAAGGCACCATCAATGGGGTCAGTGCAATGTTGTACATATATCGGAGCACGATTGCGAAACTCATTAGGGGACTTTCGTTGGCGAGGTGGTAGGACTATGTGCCCAGCTTTTTCAAGTCGCAGCAACAGGTTCCTGCATGCCATATCTTTGATTTGGCCGTTAGGAGCACGCCAGTCCCATAACTCGCAGAGCTTAACCGACAGCCTGGAACGTCCCCAAGCTGGATTCTCATATAGCAGTTGGTTGATAAGTGCTGTGTCGGGCTGGAATTTCCTACCCCGTATTGTGATCGTGGTCTGTGCCATATCCGTACGGTACAGGAAATTGGCTTCTGAAACCAGAATAATGTTTATGGATAATCTGTGTTTTCTGGGCTGAGGTCAGAAAATACTGTCCTTATGCCCGTGAACGGTTACCAGGTGAGAAGGGCCGCTTCATCCAGTAGGGCTTGGCTTTTGAATCGCCCCTCCCAGAACCTGCCGGTACAGTTATCCTCTTTGTTGGCTCTACGGGCCAGGTGCTCATTCAGGCAGCGCATAAACCAGGAGATGTCACAGAGACGCTCACGCCAATCTACGAAGATCTGGTGAACTGTGTCAATCTCAGCCTGTGTGGTAGTCTCGCCGTGAGCGTAACGACTGACCAATACGGGTAGTGAGAAGAGCTGTTGTCAACGCTCCATCAACTCCGTTTCTGATCAGTTATCAACAGCTTGTCGATCAATACGTAAAACCACATGATAATGGTTTGCCAGAACAGAAAAAGCAGCGATATCAATTGCAAACAGAGAAGAGAGTTCTGTCAGGCGGTCAACAACCCACTGCTTTCGGTGCTCGTAGTTCTTGCCGGTTAGCGAGTCTTCGCCGCAGAGGAAGGCGCGACGTACACAGCGGCTTATACAGTGATAGTAGGGTGTGCTTTCGAGGCTGATGAGGGCTTTTCTTGGCTTTGGCATGTCGCTCCCTGACTTACCTGGGTTCTTTGTATGTTCTCGTTACATTAACATGTTATGGGTAGATGTTAAATGATGGGTGTCCTCTCCAGCCTTTGAAACCTAGTCTTTCAGCTTGATTTTTGCATAATAGACCACTACACTGGTCTACAGGTGTTATGGAGAAAACTAATGCTAGAAGAAGTTGGGTCATACGATGCTAAAACAAAGCTGCCGGAGATTCTGCGGCGAGTTGAGGCAGGGCAATCATTTACAATCACCAATCGCGGCAAGCCTGTGGCGGACCTTATTCCCAGCAGGGCGAATGACCGCTTAAAAGCTAAATCTGCTATCCATAATATTCTTGAAGCTCAAAAGCACAAAGTTTCAGATTCTGATTTCAACAGTCTGAAGGACGCGGGTCGAAAGTGAGTGCATTTGTCCTGGATAACTCAGTAGCTATGCGTTGGCTTTTGGCCAGTGAAAAACAGGCTGACCAGAAGTACGCTGAGCACGTATTAGGTACTCTTGAAGAGAGTGACGCCTTAACCCCAAATTTATGGCATCTTGAGGCCACTAATGTTCTTGTGGGCGCAGAGAAACGAGGGGATGTTAGCCTTGGTGAGATTGAGCGGTTTATTTCGCAACTAGAGAATCTACCCATCCATGTTGATCCGCTCACTGCTCATCAAGCGTTTAATCGAACACTGGCGCTATCACGCGCATACAGCATCAGCAGCTATGATGCCTCCTATCTGGAATTGGCTATGCGAGAGGGACTACCCCTTGCGACCCTGGATAAGAAATTAATCAAAGCAGCAAAAAAAGCTGATATTGGAATTTATTTGGAGAAGTAGAGGAAAGATCGCATGTCCACTTTGTGGTGTTTTCTGCCTTAAGTCGCTTCATACCCTAAAGCGTACCTGCTCGTATGACGGTCAGGACGTAGCCTGGGTTGAGCTTGCGAAACCCAGGATCACTATTCACCCAATCCGCCACCGGCAAGACCCTCTCCATCAGCCCAATCCAATGGATACTCTTTTCGACTTACAAAACGATGAAAGCT
>MOXH01000119.1_pt1 | contig 12143 bp, 10 predicted proteins | sample 1471181 | NCBI WGS metagenome assembly MOXH01 (sample SAMN05806436, study PRJNA327811) | mollusc metagenome | isolation source: Phylotype A (SB4) bacterial symbionts from gill | host: Thyasira cf. gouldii | place: Canada: Bonne Bay, Newfoundland | collected 2010-05-07
CGACGTACACAGCGGCTTATGCAGTGGTAGTAGGGTGTGCTGTCGAGGCTGATGAGGGCTTTTCTTGGCTTTGGCATATCGTTTCTTGATTTAGATACGTGCTCCATAGGTTCTCATCACTGTTGCATGCTATTTTAGTATGTCAAATGATGGGTGTCCTCTTGTTTTCTCTCTTGTTTTCTTTGTTTCTCTTGTTTCTCTTGTTTTTCTGTCGCTGCTCGTTGTGCTGCACTACCAAAGGCGCGCTAAACCCGCATAGGAGCAGTGCCATCACAGCGATGAACCTCGCACAGGCCGTGCAAAAATCCATCGCCACGAGGGCGGAGATCCTACAATAGAAACCAGCCGAAAGGTGCTTGGGGTCGGTTTAGGTTAGGTACAGGAACCACAGCAGAAACCGGGGCGATCCTCCTCTTTTTCCTTCTCAGGGACTTCAGCCCGACCTCAATTTTAATTTCGGTAGCGGTCACTTTCTCCTGTCCCTCTTCACTGTTGTCGGCATCTGTTGAGGTTTGCTTCGTATTATCATTCATCTAACTTATCTATCCTGTGCTGCTGTATTGGTTAAGAACAACCTGATTACCTTGAAACTCAGCTACCATCTGACAAAGTCAAAACAGCCCTAAATGAACGCAAATAGAGACAAATGTGACGCTTTTGCACTCTGCTGTGGCTGAGCTTTATGGGTAATCAAGAAAAATAATGGTCTCAGCATGTGAGGTAACAGAGTATATCGCATTGTCTTATCTCAAGTTGAGCGGGAGACCACCTCTGTTTCCTTTCCCTAACAAGCAATGCCGGTGGTGAATTTATCTTAACCCCCTTCAACAGGCATTATTGATAATACCCAATGACGCTACAACTTTCGATCATATACGTTAGCCCTCATAAATATAAACGGCATACTGCGATTATTCGTCTGGATTATGCGCAGTGCTTGCATCGCATGCCGCTCTAACCGGCGGATTTTTTGGATGTTTTTATGATTTATGCGCAGGCTCTTTAGCAAAAAAGGTATAGTAGGTGCCTGTATAAAGACACTGAACAGTACCACTCCAAAAGCGATCGATTGTACCATCCAGCCGTAGGGAAGCTCGACCGGGATGGAGAGCGCCAGAGCCAGGGTCACCGCCCCGCGCAATCCCCCCCAGTAGACCACCGTCTGGTCGCGGAGGGTGAGCTTCTCAACTTTTGGCAGCATTGATATCAAGGGGGAAAACCATACACACCCACCGCGCGTGCAATTAGCACACTGATAATGCCAACGCTCACCGCCACCCAGCCACCCTGTTCTAATAGGGTCATGGAGAGCATCATGCCGGCGACAAGAAATACCAGACTGTCTGCAATAAAGGCAAATAGTGACCATAGACTACCAACAAAACTACTCTTTCTTCTATCTGGAAATTCGAAGCGGATTAGACGCCCCATGATCAATGCGGTAACCAACACAGCCATCACACCAGACACACCCAGCAGACTCTCAGCCACCAGATAGGCGACATAGGCACTGACCAGTGTATTGATACCCATCAACACCTCGCCTTTGCAGAGCCGGGAAATCAACATGAAGACCAACCCGTTCATCAGCCCGACAAAAGCACCGCCAAAAAAAAACTGCCAGAAACATCACGACCGTATCTGCGGTGGTCACTTCCATTTGTGGATTGAAGATTAGAAATATGATCATGCTAAAGAACACAATCGATGTGGCATCATTGAAGATACCTTCACCATCAACCAGCAGGGTCAGTCGCTCCGGCACCCCGAGTTTTTTCAGCAGGGGCATAATCTCAACGGGATCAGTGGCAGAGAGTAGAGCCCCGGTCAGCAGCGCAGCCACCCAGGGAAACACCGCTGGATCACCGATGCCGTAGTAGATCAGTACCGCACTGACCATTACGTTAAGCAACACCATTGGCACCGATAGAATAGTGATAGGGATAAGTTGCCGCAGCATCTTCTGGGCATCGATATGAAAAGAGGCCTCAAACACCAGCACTGGTAGCAGAATATAGAGAATCAGATTACGAAAGCCGCCAGGCTCTATCTCAAAACCGGCATCAAATAGCGTTATCACCTCACTGCCAATATAGCCTGCGATGACCAGCAACCCGGCAAACGGCACGTTAAAACGATCAGCTAGAGGACGCAACAGTACAGCGGACATCAGCAGACCGGCAAAAATCAAAACCGCCTCTTGTATTGGCATGGCTTAATCTCCCGACTGCTCAGCCACCGCGTTTTTTATCGGTGGATTCCGCACATCCATTGCGATCGATGGGCCATCCGCCAGAACAATGCGGGCATGGCGTCGGCGCAGATCATGGGGTGAATGAACACCACAGGAGTGTGCGATGATACCCACCTCATAGACTAGGTTCTTGGCATAACTGGCAACCCGCTCGGCCTTAACCTCCGGCACCAGCCCCTTCTGCAGCTCAGGATTATGGGTGGCGATCCCAGTAGGGCAGCTGTTCTTATCGCACTGCAGCGCCTGAATACAGCCGAGGGCAAACATAAAACCGCGCGCCGAAACAACAAAGTCCGCACCCACACAGAGTGCCCAAGCCACATCTGCCGGCGTGATCAATTTACCCGACGCGATCACTTTTACCCGTTTTCTCAAGCCATACTGATTGAGCTTATCCACCAACATATAGAGACTCTCACGTAGGGAGAGCCCCATGGCATCAATCAGTGGCATGGGTGCCGCGCCGGTGCCTCCCTCAGCCCCATCCAACGTAATGAAATCGGGGGCGCTGTCGATTCCTCGCTTATTGATATCGGTAAACAGTTCATCCAGCCAGCTGGGGCTGCCAATCACCACCTTGAAACCGACCGGCTTACCCGTCATCTCTCTTACTCGGTGGATCATATCCAGCAGATCGCCGTTGTTAGCGATATCGGGGTGACGATTGGGACTGATGGCATCTTCTCCCACGCGAATACCGCGTATCTTGGCAATCTCCTCTGAAACTTTCCCTCCCGGCAGGATGCCACCCTTGCCGGGCTTTGCTCCTTGGGAGATTTTGATCTCAAACATCTTGACCACGTCGTGCTCAGCCACCTCACATAACTTGTCATCACTGAGATTGCCTTCAAGGTCACTTACACCGTTTTTGGCCGTGCCAATCTGAAAGATAATATCCGCCCCACCCGTTAGATGATGAGCGGAGAGGCCGCCCTCACCGGTATTCATCCAACAGCCCGCCTTTTTGGCGCCCATGGAGAGAGCAACTACAGCCGGTTTGGAGAGGGCACCATAGCTCATACCGGAAATATTTAAGAGGGAGTAGGTAGTGTAAGGTTTGCGACACCCCTCCCCTATGGTCACGGGCCCAGGGGGTACCGCATCTTCACCCAAGGTGGGAAAAGGTGTATTGACGAACAACACTGAACCGGGACGACGAAGATCCCGGGTGGAACCGAAAGGGACCGTATTGCTAATGTTTTTTCCAGCACGGTAAACCCAGGAGCGCTGGGCGCGGTTGAATGGAAGCTCCTGACGGTCCATGGCAAAGAAGTACTGCCTGAAGAACTCCCCCATCGTTTCAAAAAAATAGCGAAAGTGCCCGACTACCGGATAGTTGCGCCGAATCGCCTGACGACTCTGGGTGACATCGAGAATGTAGATGACGATGATCGCCACCATCAGGGCACCGAGAGCAAAAATAAAAATGGCGGAGAAGACTTCCAGAGCCCCACTCAGAAAGATGCGCATGTTTTCTACGGCGTTATTCATCATCTATTACCTTTGGTTGTCAGCTCCCTGCTATCAAATTTATTTTGAAACGATTCATCTATACCTGTTTTTGGGCTGTTTTCTCAATAACTCAGTGCAAATGGATAACCTTCAGGTGTTACTGCCCCCTTATGACACGGACTTTTTGAGAAGTTACTTGATCACCCTCACTCCAACCGGAGGGGGGTGATTGAATAACCGTACTACCCGCTGTACTCCTTAACGATCAAAGTGCCTTCGAACGCAGCACCATCATCTTCTCAATCTGCATATCACGGTAGGTGTGGGGAATACCACCCACACCGAGACCCGACTGCCGCAAGCCCGCAAAAGGCATCCAGTCGACACGAAAGGCCGTATGTTGGTTGATCATCACCGCCGAGGCGTCCAACTGCCTGTAACAGTGCATAGCGGTGTCAATATCACGACAGAAGACCGCCGCCTGAAATGCAAATGGCAGCCCATTGGCCCGCTTGATCGCTTCGTCGATATCACGGTAGGGATAGACTGCAACCACCGGCCCAAAGATCTCCTGACTGCTGACATGGGTATCTTGTGGGGGATCAAAGAGCACTGTTGGCGAGTAGCAGCTATCGGAGATACGCTCACCACCTGTCATTAGCCGGGCTCCGGCTTCGACCGCCTGATCAACCCATTGCGATACCCGCTCAACTTCACGAGGGCGGATCAACGGCCCCACTTCGGTATCCTCCAGTGTCGGATCACCGACCTTCATCTCCGCTGCCAGCACCGCCAACCCCTCGGCAAGCCGTTCTGCTACCGATTCATGGGCAAATATCCGCTGCACCGACACACACACCTGACCAGCATGATAGAAACCCCCTTTGGCCAGCAGCGGCAGTGCATCATCAAGATCGGCATCCTTGCCGACAATTACCGGCGCAGCACCACCATGCTCAAGTGCACAGCGGGCACCTGGGGTTAACTTGGAACGCAGCATCCAACCCACCGCCGCACTACCGATAAAACTGAAAAAACCGACCCGGCTATCAGTGACCAGCTGGCTTGCCACCGCCAAGTCGCTCACCACCAGCGACTGACACCAAGCTTCGGGCAGACCCGCCTCACGCAATATCGCAACAAAATGAAAACAGGAGAGCGGTGTATCCTCCGCCGGTTTTATGATCACCGGACAGCCGGAAGCAACGGCTGGCCCAACCTGATGGATAATCAGGTTGAGTGGATGATTAAAGGCACTCACCGCTACCACCACCCCGATCGGTTCACTGGAGGTAAAGGCCAGGTGGCCGTTGGAGGCCGCGTTGAGCCCCATCGGAATCTCCTTGCCCCCCTCCCCTCTCACTACTTCGATACAGCTTCTTACACCATCAATGGCGCGAATCACTTCAACCCTGGAATCGGGCAGTGGCTTACCGCCCTCCCGCGCAGCCTCAACCGCTAGCAGCTCGACACGCTCACTCATAATAGTGGCGGTTTTTTCAAGAATGGCTATCCGTGCTTCTGTTGGCAACCAGGTGGATCTGTCTCTGAACAATCCATAAGCGGTAGCTAGCGCCTTTTCCACCGCATCACTTCCCGCAGTATCGACCTTGGCGATCAGCTTGCCATCGAAGGGGGCCGTAACATCTAGCTGTTGCCGTCCCCGGTGGCGTCGGGAATCATTACTGGGTAGTGCGCGGTCATAACTTGCTCCTAATTCAATTGAAGTTGGCGCTAAAGTAATCTACGTTGTCTACTATGCTTATAAATCGGCTACACAGAGGCTGCATCAATAATGTGAAACAGGTAGACGCCCCCGATGACAACTTCAGTGTTAAATAGGACAGACCAGCTCACCCAGTTTCTCTGTCAGCTTCATGTTCTCTGAGTAGTCTACCGGACAGTCAATTATTGAAACCGTATTATCTTTGACCGCTTTTTTCAAATAGGCAGAAGCTCTTCAGCACTATTGACCCGATAACCCTTGGCCCCAAAGCTCTCGGCATACATCACCAGATCAGGGTTTTTGAAATCGATATTGCTGGGGCGACCAAAACGTTTCATCTGGTGCCAGCGAATCAGACCGTATTGGGAGTCATCCCAGATCAGGATAACGAAGGGAGTCCCCACACGCATGGCGGTCTCAATCTCCTGGGAGTTCATCAGGAAGCCTGCATCGCCGGTGACCGCCACAACAGCCCTTTCAGGATAGGCCAGCTTAGCGGCAACACCTCCCGGCACGGCGATGCCCATGGAGGCAAAACCGTTGGAGATAATGCAGGTATTGGGACGCTCTGCCTGATACATACGCGCCATCCACATCTTATGGGCACCCACATCGGAGATAACTATATCCTCCGGTGCCAGCGCTTCTCGCAGATCCCACATAATCTTCTGTGGTTTGATCGGAAAGCAGCTGTCTTCAGCGTGTGCGCTCATCTCTTCTACGATGGTATCGCGCAGATTGCCGGTGACCTGCCCCCTATGGGAACGTGCCTCTGCAGCGATCCCTTTCAAGGCGCTGCCTATATCACCTATCACCCCCACCTCGACGATATAGTGTTCATCCACCTCCGCAGCCAAGCTGTCAATATGGATAATCTTGATAGCCTTATTGCTGTGCCACAGCTGAGGGTGGTATTCGACAATGTCATAACCAACGCAGATCACGACATCGGCGCGATCAAAACCACAGGAAACATAGTCGGTTGCCGCCAGGCCGACAGCACCAAGAGAGAGGTCGTGACTAAAAGGGATCACCCCTTTCGCCATAAAGGTGTTGGCAACAGGAATATTAAGCTTCTCGGCAAAATCGATGAGCCTCTCAGTCGCATTGGCGCGAATGATGCCATTACCTGCAAGTATGATAGGGTGCTTGGCTTCACTGATAATGCCTGCCGCCTGCTCGATTTTCTCTTTGGGAGGTGTTGGTGCCATCGGACTCTGCACCTTCAAAGGCAGCTTACCCTCTACGACCATCTTGGCGATATTTTCAGGGAAATCCATAAAGCTGCAGCCCGGCTTCTCTGCCTCCGCCACCTTGAACGCTTTGCGTACAATCTCGGGAATAATTTCAGGCTCACGAATCTGCATGCTGTACTTGGAGATGGGTTGAAACAGATTGACCAGATCAAGTATTTGATGACTCTCTTTGTGCAGTCGGGTGGTAGCACCTTGACCTGCCAGGGCAACTACCGGGGCACGATCCATATTGGCATCAGCGACACCGGTTATCAGATTGGTCGCCCCCGGACCAGTGTAGCGAGACAGACCCCGGCCCTTCCGGTCAGACGGCCATAGACATCGGCCATGAAAGCGGCTCCCTGCTCATGTCGGGTGGTAATAAAGCGGATAGGGCTATCGAGTAGCGCGTCCATCACATCAATATTCTCTTCACCAGGGATGCCGAAAATATATTCAACACCCTCATTTTCGAGACAACGTATAAACAGTTCAGCTGCCTTCATAGATTTCCCCATTCCATACAAATTGAAAGATCGGCCACACAGACTTCAGAGCGGGCATAAATATAATATAGTCTAAGATTGGGTTTATTAAAGAAGAACCGGTGGATTACGGCTTAGAGTAAAAGTCGACTGGGTAAAAAACTGCCTGCTTTCTCATCACCTTAGTGCAATAGATTGTAACTTCTCACTAACCCCGTGTAGATGGATAACTTTCAGGTGGGTGCAGTGACACCTTTTCAGGACGTACAGCAGCAGGGATGCTGCCGTGAGCGTACAGGGATCTATTCACCGTTTCTCCTAAAGGTGTTACTGCACCCCCCTATGGCACGGATTTTTTTTAGAAGTTACAATTGATTCATATTTCAGAGCACATACCTGTAGGGGGACTTTCTCGAAGCGCGATTGGATTTCACAAAGCGTGTGCGACGTTCATCGCGGCGAGCTGTAGCGTCAAAGGTGATTTATTAGCGGTGGTTTAAGGATGGGCTGATACCTCCAGCAATTGATCCACCCCGGCCAAAGCAGCCTCAAAACCGTAGAGACTTAAGTCACTACTGATAGCATCAACCGTTGAGGTGTACTCGGAAGTGGTTAACCGTTGTCGCAACTGGCTAACCAAGGTATGAGCCGATGCATCCGAAGCGGCCAGCAGCTCACGTAGTTGCAGCAGCAGTTCTCCAGTAGTCTCTCCCGATGGAACTGCACCCGTCGGCTCAAGGGAGACAATTGAAGTCGCGGCCAGCGCTTCCAACAACCCGGTCATCGCATTGGAGAGTAAGTGGAAGGCAGCATCAATATTCACCACCGTTTGAGTCTGCAGTGTGGTCTCCAACCTCCCTGCCGCCTCAAACAGACGATCCGCCCCGATATTACCGGCAACCCCTTTCAAGGTGTGAGCCACCACTCTTGCGCGATCATGCTCGGCGCTCGCAATCAACACCCCTATCTGGCGTAAGCTGTCCCGGTGTCTATGATAAAACTTTGCCAAAAGTTCCCGATACAAATGCCTATTTCCCGCTACCCGATTTAACCCGGCCTGCTGATCAATACCTACCACTTCAGGCAACTCATCCTTGATCATCAGGCACTCTTTTTTTGTACTGGGAGCCTCTACCACTCGCGCCCTACTCACATGCACCCACTTCTCCAGTGCGGCATAGAGTTCAGAGACATCTATTGGCTTGACGACATGGTCGTTCATTCCTGCCGCCATGCTCTTGTCACGGTCACTCTTCAAAGCACTGGCGGTCATTGCGATGATCGGAAGTTGAGTAAAGCGTGGATCGCGACGAATTTTCCGGGTGACGCTGTAACCGTCCATCACCGGCATCTGCAGGTCCATCAATACACCATCAAACTCACCTGGTGTCGCTTGCAGACGCTCCACCGCCTGCCAGCCATCATCAACCACTTCAACGATGATCCCCGCCTGCCGCAGAATCTCACACGCCAATGCCTGATTTATCTCATTATCCTCAGCTAGCAACAGCTTTGCCCCTTGCAGTGAAGCGGGTACTTTCGGTCGCCCCATGACCACTTGCTCAAGAACTCTGGGAGCATCACCCATAGCATTGACAATGCCATCCCACAGGGTGGAGCCACTGATGGGCTTGACCAACACACCATCAAGCTGCACATCCATCGCCTCCTGCCGCAGTTGCTCCCGGTCATAGGCAGTCACCATCAGTATCGCCGGTATTTTTGGCAGCTTTTCATCATGCTTGATTATTCGCGCCGCTTCAACACCGCTCATCCCCGGCATTTTCCAGTCCATCAGCACCAGGTCAAAAGGCTCTGTAGAGGCGTGCAGGATAGCTATCGCTCTCTCTCCCGAATCTGCCTCGCTCACCTCATAGTCAAAACGTTGCAAATAGTCTCTGAGAATTTCCCGTGCACCGGGGTTGTCATCAACCAGCAGCACCTTCAGATCGCCTATTGCATGCTCTTTGATACGGTGTTCTTCAGGCAAAGTTTCGGCCACTGAAAAGTGTGCGGTAAACCAAAAAGTTGAACCTTCACCATAGGCTGATGCGACCCCTATCTCCCCATCCATCATCTTGACTAACCGTTGACAGATAACGAGCCCCAAACCACTACCGCCAAAGCGGCGGGTAGTGGAAGTATCCGCCTGTGAAAAGGGTTGGAACAGTTGGCTTTTCTGTTTCACACTCAAACCGATGCCGGTATCAACCACCGCAAAATGGAGGGTTACTTTGTCATCATCGCTTGGCTTCTGCCTGACCCTGAGAATGATCGATCCATGGGCGGTAAACTTGGTTGCATTGTTTAATAAATTGAGAAGCACCTGCCCCAGACGCAGTGAGTCTCCCTGTAGTGATACCGGCAGATCAGCGGCAAAATCGTAGAGTAGTTCAACCCCTTTCTCTGCCACCTTCGTACCCACAATAGTAGCCAGTTTATCCAAAACATCGCTATAGAGATTGAATGAGGCGGACTCTAAATTGAGTTTCCCAGCCTCCACCTTTGAGAAGTCGAGGATGTCATTGATGATACCAAGCAGTGAGTGGGATGAGTGGTTGATCTTCTCTTGATAGTCTCGTAACCGTGGCTCTAAAGGCAGCTGCATAGTCAGATCAGAGAAGCCGATAATGGCATTCAACGGGGTACGGATTTCATGGCTCATATTGGCCAGAAACTGACTCTTCGCCCGTGTCGCCTCCTCCGCCGTCTCCTTCGCCTCCAGCAGTGCGGCCGTGCGTTGGCTCACCGTCTCTTCCAGGTGTCTATTCAGCTGATCCAGTGCACTGTTTTGCTCCTCCAGAGCGAGACGATCATGGTCGATGCGATCAAGTGCGTCATTAAGAGCATGCTGTAGCTGAAGCAGCTCCCGGCCACGCAACCCTTTATCCAGTATATGGGGTAGTACATCATCACTAAAGTCGATCCGCCTGATCTGCTTCAGTAGCCCTTGCAGCGGTCTCTTCAAGGTGTATTTGAAGGCAAAAACAAACAAAAGTGCAACCACAGTGGCCTGCAGCAGCGCCAGCCCAATAATGACCACCAGTTGCTCCTTTAAAACATCCAGTAGTTGTTGCCGACCGGCAAACACCTCGACCTCGCCCAGTAGCTGTTTACCATCCAGCGGGTGATAGAGCGGAAACTGGTACTTAATGAGCTGGTCACCCCGTCCCCCCATATCCAACAGGCTGCTGCTATCGATGGATACTGTCTGTTCTGCCCCAACGGGCACACGTCCCTTCTCGATTAACCGTTTTGATAGTGCGTCGGAAATGCGGACACCCCTAAACCCAGGTAGGCCAAGAAGACTATCCACTTCAAGTTCGAGCTGCTCTATGTCATACGCCCAAACAGCGGTGGCAAGACTGGGACCCAGCAGAATCTCTACCCGTGCCAGTTGGCCGAGCAGACCCTCCCGCTGACTCTGATACTGCGTTTGAAGTTGTACAGTGGTTGAGATAGCAGCCACCAGCAGGTAGATACCCAGCACCCATGAGAGTAAGCGCCAAACCAGTGATGGTCACTACGGAGGGTTGGTGATTTAACTTGCTGCGGGGCAGAACTTTGCATCACTTCGATAAATCCGGGCGGTCTATTAAGACCATTGATTGCAGCTGCTCACGGCACGCCTTTAACTCCAGATGAGTGGCCACTCGTGCGTGAACGATCGGCGGGGAGGTATGGCTTGGTAATAAAATCGGCGGCACCCAGCTCAAGCCCCTTCTCTCGTCTGCCTCTTCGTTCAAGGCGGTGACAAATATGATCGGGATATTGCAGGTTTCTGCTGTTGACTTGAGTTTTCTGCAAACCTCATAACCATCCATCTCCGGCATCATGATATCCAGTAGAATAAGGTCGGGTGGTGTCTCAGACAGAGCAATAGCCAGAGCACGGAGGCCATTCACCGCCGCCTTGATTTGATATTTATCTTGCAGCAGCGCATTGAGAATATCGATATTCTCCGGTGCATCATCCACCACCAGAATACTTCTTTTCCCTAGATCAGCCATTGGATGCTTCCTGTTCAATACCCAGCTCAACCAACATTTTATTCAAACTCTCTAACGCCTCTCCAAAATCGTAACTCTCCAGCTGTGACTCTAGCAGTGTAAATAGTGCGGGTCGATCTCCACCGGCAAGCAACCCCCGCAGTGAACTGAATGTACCAATAGCCGCTGCATCACTCTCTTCCAGCTGTCGTGCCAACTTAATCAGCGTCGGCAGCAGGGAGTCACTATCACAACACTCTCCATCCGGCACTGCTTTTCCCTCATCGTCACTGTCTGGCAGCCCGGCGATCCCGACCATCACCTCACGCAGTGCCTCCGCCAACTCAGCACACTGTTGCTGAGCCCCAGAGATATCCTCCCGCCGGAGCAGAGCCTCCAATTCACCGGCTGCTACAGAGAGACGCCTTGCTCCCAGGTTGCCCGACACCCCCTTGAGAGAGTGGCTGAGCCGTGTCGCCGTATCAATATCTGCCTCGTCCAGAAGGCGACATATCTCCTCAGCTATAGTGCCGTGGCGAGCAACAAAATTTCTTATTAGCCGGGTGTAGAGTCTGAGATTACCCAGGACACGGTGGCTTGCATCTATCTTATCTATCCCTGCCAGCTCTGGAAACTCGCTCTCCTTAATCGTTACACGGGTGGTGACCGATGGTACTTTTTTCACGGCAGCATCTACCGGCACCACCCAGCGGGTCAGCGTCTCATAGAGTGTGCTCGGATCTACCGGTTTGGCCACGTAGTCATCCATCCCTGCCGCTAGGCACTGCTCCCTGTCACCGACCATTGCATTGGCAGTCATTGCAATGATCGGCAGCGCTTCTAACTCGGGTATTTTACGAATAGTCTCTGCCGCCTCCAGCCCATCCATCACCGGCATCTGAACATCCATCAGTACCAGATCGAACGTCTGTGATCTCACCCGCTCCACAGCGTCCCTACCATTGCCGCATCTCAACCTCCATCCCTGCCAGCACCAGCAAC
>MOXH01000120.1_pt1 | contig 12138 bp, 9 predicted proteins | sample 1471181 | NCBI WGS metagenome assembly MOXH01 (sample SAMN05806436, study PRJNA327811) | mollusc metagenome | isolation source: Phylotype A (SB4) bacterial symbionts from gill | host: Thyasira cf. gouldii | place: Canada: Bonne Bay, Newfoundland | collected 2010-05-07
TACTGGCGTAACTATTCAGCTGGGCTTGGGGTCGAGTCGATTGCGTCATATAAAGGTGCATTTTCCACCAATCCTGGCGCAATCGACTCCGACCCCTGGTGAAAATAGCCACACAGTTAAGTATCGCTGAATAGTTACCTACGGGCTAAGTCTAGCTACCCTAAGCACCCTGAAGATATCTATGGAAATTATCATCTTTACACCAGTGAAAGGCAAGTTAGAAGACTAACAAAAAGTGCTAGCCTAGTCTAACTTCGATGATTAAATTCTAGCTTTCGCCCCACAGCGCAGCGTTCAATCCTGATGCGCGCCTCACCTGCCGTCCGATCACCTGCGGCAGTATCTTGATATCCGCAACAAGTACTATCTGCCGTCGCGTGCGGGTAATCCCAGTGTAGAGTAGTTCCCGGCTGAGTAACGGGCTGTCGGCAGCCGGCAGAACAATATGCACCTTGTCAAACTCTGACCCCTGACTTTTGTGTACCGTCATGGCAAAAGCGGTCTCACAAGCTGAAATTCTGGCTGGGGCAATCTTCCGGACTCCACCCTCACTGTCGGCAAAACAGACGCTGAGCTGATGATCTGCGGTAAGAGTACAGATGCCGACATCACCGTTATAGAGATGCAGATTGTAATCGTTTCTGAGAATAAGGACGGGTCTCCCTGGATACCAACCATCGGGTGATCGAATAAGGCCTTGCTTATGCAGTGCCCGCTCAATCAGGTGATTGAGCTCAACAACACCCAGGGGGCCATGACGAAGGGCGGTCAACACCCTGATACGATTGAATGCCGCCAAGATGGATACCATCTCCTCTCCATCAGAGACTTTCTGTAGAAACTCACGATAATCTGAGACGGCACTCTCAATCAATTGTTCACGCCCACCGATCAAGCAGATATCATCCAGAGAATCTTCCTTTATAAGTCTAACGGCTCTATTCCCATCACCCTTTTTTACCGCCTGCGCCAGCTTGCCGATGCCACTCTCATCATCAAAGCGATAGCTGTGGTGCAGTAAGGCAACCGCATTCACCAGAGGAGAGTCTGACCGTTCCCTTTCGGATAGCGTCTGCCCACATATATCCTCTATGCGCTGTTTGAACGGTGCCGTCCATGCTGATCGGCGACCACATATATCTGCCAGTACAGCACCGGCTTCAACTGATGCAAGCTGATCCCGATCCCCCAGAAGGATAAGGCGGGCCTTTGATGGCAGAGCCTGTAGCACCTTCGTCATCAGTGCCAGATCAATCATTGACGCTTCATCAATGATAAGAAGATCAAGCGGTAACTGATTGTTTTTGTTATACCTGAAATAAGCCGATCCCGGACGACTCCCCAGCAAACGATGAAGCGTCACTGCCCGACAGGGAATCATTTCAGTCAGCGTGCTCTCCAGGGGCAACCTCTCTTTTGCACTCTGGATAGACTCCTGCAGTCGTCCTGCAGCTTTACCGGTTGGTGCCGCAAGAGCGATGGAGAGCCCTTCATCCCCGGCCTGCTGTAGAAGCAGCGCCAGAATACGCACCACCGTACTGGTTTTACCTGTACCAGGCCACCGGAGATCACCGTCAGGCGCTGTAGCACCGCAGTGGCCGCAGCTACCTTTTGCCAGTCTGTTTGTCCATTATTAGTGTCAGGAAAAAGTAGGGCGAGACCATTTATCAGTACCTCTTCATCTACATCACTAATGGGACTCTCAGCCCGTTGCCGCAGCATGTCGGCCAACTGTTGCTGATACTCCCAGTAGCGATAGAGGTAGAGCTTACCCTGGTGATCCAGCACCAGTGGCGCATAGCCACCAGGCCGACAGACCACGGAAGTGGTGGCCAAGTGTGCTTCCCAGGTAGCTAAATCCGGTAGTGTGAATCTCTCGCCTTCACTGACTTTCCCCAGATTGCGCCCACCCCACTCCGCCAACTCCAGGCAGATATCACCCCGGGCAGTACGATTGCTGGCCAAAGCCGCCGCCAGGGCCAGCCCTACCGATGACTCGCCTGAGAGGCGCTGCATCAGCAACCCAAAATGGATATCCATATCATCAAACAGATGCTGTTCCCGGAAGCTATTAAGAAGAGATCGGCTGTTATCGGTCACTGACTAACACCCTCCATACCACTAAAGTAGTTATCCAGCGCCTCGATAAGGTGCTTCTCCGGCCTCTCCCGGTAGATACCTGAATCGCTGTTATCAGTAGGGTCGATACCGCGTAGAAAGAGATAGAAGACAGCACCAAAATGCCGCTCATAATCATAATCTGGCAGTCGTTGACGGAGGTAGCGATGGAGTGCTAGTGTGTAGAGAAGATACTGGAGATAATAGCCTTCACGGGCCATCGACTCGTTGAGCTGCTGCCGACCATAGTCGCTCTTCTCCCCCCCCAACCAGTTGGATTTGTAGTCGAGGAGGTAGTAGCGCCCATCCTGCTCAAAGATCAGGTCTATATACCCCTTCAGGTATCCCTGCACCGGTGAAAACCCCAGCTCTCTTATCGCCCGCTCAATCTCCGGTGTATCGGCAAATCCCTGCTTCAGAAGCAGCTGCGCCAACCCATCTGCACTAAGTTGGTTGATCGGATAGTAGAACTCCAGCTCAACCAGGCACTGCTGGGCCGTCAGGTTTGCTAATTTCAAGCCGCTGCCCTGCTCCAGCTCCTTGGTCAACACATCACTGACCATCTTCTCTACCACTGGGCACCAGCGGCTATCAATGGCATATTTTCCCAAGTTTTCTTCAACCAGATGCGACAACTCAGTTGGGTTATAACTGCTGAATTCAAGCTTCTCAAAAATGGCATGTAGGGCGCTACCAGGTGATGCCCCCCGGGGGAAGTGGAATATATCTTTTCGACTCGCCCCATCATCACTGCAAAAATCCTCTCTGACGGTACCATCATGATCCGGCAGCTCACTCATTTCGTGATAACTGGAAGAGAGGGAGGAGAAGCTGGTTAGCTGGCGCGTTCTCTTGAGCTGGCGGGAGAATGACCTGTTTTTCAGGTCAGCTTGTACCCCACCGGCATCGGCACCGCCGCTACCACTTTCGACGGGGGGCTCCTGAGTAAGGGAGATGCAGTCGCCAGACTGCCCTACCAGCTGTTCAATTCGCGCCAGCAGCGTGCCGCTATCCTGTGATTTAAAATCACCCTTCATCTGTTGCAGTGCATCGACCGCATCCGGGTCTGCTGGGCCATGGAGCAGCCAGCCAAGAGGAGATTGATCGACACCATTGATCTTGCCCCAGTGAATATAGCAGCGCTGCTTCGCCCTGGTGAGAGCAACATAGAGCAGCCGTAAGCTCTCAGCCATGGCCTCACGGTCGGCGTGGTGCTGATCCAGCTTCCAGCGTTCAGAACCAAGTTCCAGAATCGCCTGGTGATCGGCATCCGGGTCGTGGAACTGATAACTCTCTCCCGTTTTTATATTGTAGACACCGCTTTCCCATGCAAAGGGGAGAAAGACGACGGGGTATTGCAACCCCTTACTGGTGTGAACAGTTACAATCTGTACCAGCGCCTCATCGCTCTCCAGGCGCAATTGGTGGGCCTCATCATCAGGCATTTCACTGTTGCAACGCTGGGAGAGCCACTTCACCAACCCCTCCATGCCGGGAGAGTCGCTACGCTCAGTGGTATGCAGCAGTTCACCGAGATGGAGCAGATCCGTCAGGCGGCGCTCCCCGTCACTGCACTGCAACAGCCGGCTGACCACCCCCTGCTGCTGCAACAAGCGGCGGAACATGCGCATAAAGCCAAACTGCTGCCACAGGTTATGGTAGTTCTGAAATGATTCAATCCAGTGATCCAGCGCTGACGGATTATCCCGCAAACCCTCCAGTTGGTGACTCTCAATACCGATCATTCCGGTGCTCAGCGCCGCAGGCAGCAGTGGCTCACGCAGAGGCTCAGCCACCGCCCTGAGGATAAGTTCCAACTCCAGGGCGGCGGCAGAGTGAAAGACACTCGCCCGGGAGCGCTGAACACTATGAATGCCCCGTTTCGCCAGGGTAGCAGCGACCATTGCGCCCTGTTTGTGGCTACGCACCAGCACTGCGATATCACCACTGACCAGGGGCCGCTCACCCAGCAACGCCCTCCCCTCCTGTGCAGCAACTAACAAGCGACTGATCTCCGCCGCCGTCCACTCAGAAACAATTACTGATGCGGCCTCTTTTGTCAGTTTTCCATCAACAAAACAGGTGCGGAAAGGTGATGGGCTATCACCTTCAACTTCCAGTTGGTTCCGAGCATCGGGTGCAGGCAAGGCATCATGAAAGGGGATATTGTTGAACAGAAAACTCTGTTGCGAAGCATTGAAGAGCGTGTTGACCGCATTGATCAGCCCTGGAGATGAGCGCCAGTTGGTATCGAGGGTATAGCGGTGCTCTGCATCCCCCTGGGCCTTCAAATAGGCAAATATGTCGGCACCACGAAAGCTGTAGATGGCCTGTTTTGGATCGCCCACCAGAAACAGCGACTGCTCACCAAAAGCGAAGAGACGATGGAATATCCGGTACTGTACCGGATCGGTATCCTGGAACTCGTCAATGAGCGCTGCACCGTAGTGGCGGCGTATCGCATTGATCAGCTCTCCGCCCCGGTTGCCTTCCAGTGCCTCGTCAAGATTGAGTAGTAGGTCATCATAGGACTGAAGCCGCCGTTCGGCCTTACGCAGGCGCAGTTCGCTGCCGACATAGGCTATCAACTGACCGACACAAGCGTTCCGTGCCTGCTCATAGCTTTCAAAAAGGTGCTGTTTTGCCGCCAACAACTGGTCGCAAAGATCGAAAAAGAGGTGTTCGGGTGTCAACTTCCCCTTTTTTGTTGCAGTCACCAGTTACTGCGGGTAAAACGGTCAAAGTGTTCAAACCACTCCCCCCCTCCTTCACCAAGAAGAGCATTCAGGCTCTCTAACCAGAGGGGCAGTCTATCTTCCCGATAGCTGTTTTTGTTGAGATGCCCCTGCTTAACCGCATCAAAGAGTAAATCGGAAACCGCTTGCTGGCAGGTTACCCATAGATCGACCACCTCCTGAAACAGTCGTTCACAAGCCGCCTCCAGAGTGGCAAGGTCATCGGGCATCGGTGACGTGCGGACAGAGAGATAGGGCTTGCCCATATTCCCCTTCAGAGTCTCAATCAGGGTATCCGGTGTCACCCGCTTCTGTGCAAAGTAGCCGAGCAGGCCCGCTGAAAGATCCTGGATAGAGTGCCGCCAGAAATCATCCACTATCTCCTGGCGCAGGTCGCGGTCATCCGCCACCATCTCCGTGTGGAATGGCAATCCACCCTCAAAGGCGGCATCGGTGAGTACCCGCTGACAAAAACCGTGGATGGTAAAGATGGCGGCACGGTCAAAGCTGAGAATGGCAAGGTTAACCCGCTTCTGGGCATCCGTGGGATTTTCGATGGTCTCAAGAAGCTGCTGACAGAGAGGGTTATCGCTGCCACCACGCTCCAGGGCGGAACGCATCGTCACCAGCAGCGTACGGATACGCTCCCGCAACTCAGCCGTTGCCGCCTTGGTGTAGGTGACCACAAGAATCCGCTCCACCGGCAGTGGCTGCTCAATCACCATACGGAGGAAGAGAGCGCTGATAGTGTAGGTCTTGCCGGTCCCGGCGCTCGCCTCAATCAGGTTAATGCCTCTCAAGGGGGTGTTAAAGAGATCCAGCGACTCTATCTTCATCTCAGAGCTCTTCCATGGCACTGCGCAGAGGCTGGAAGAGTCGTTCACTCAGACTGCAGAATGTGGCATCAAGCGGGTCACCATCATCAAAGGCGAGTTGGTAGTAGGCATTTTCGCCCTCCCCCCGGTAGTTGTAGTTGCTATACCAGCACTTCTCGGCCTCTTTCAGCGCCCTCTCTTCCGGTTTTCCATCCAGTAGCCCAGAGACATAGGCGAGTGAACTTTTGGGAAAGAGGTGCAGTGGTGAGGAGAGCCCCTGCCAATAGAGATCCAATAGTGAACTCAGTAACTCATCCGCACTGTCAACCGGATTGAAGCGAATCATCCTCTCGCCATCGAGCCAGATGGTTACCGGCTCAACACCTTCAGGGGCGGCGTGGTTGAGCGCAAGATGGTTAATCCAGAGCTGAATCAGCTGCCACGCGGGTAGCCTGTTGATGCTGTAGCCCAGAATGCCGTGGCCAGCCACTTGCTGGAGCCTGCCGGCCAAGAACATCTCACCATGGATCAGTTCAATAGTGACCGGCTCTTCAATGGCTTCTGCACCGTTATCGATTTCAGTGAGTTTTTGTGAAAATTGGCCTGCCGTCTCCATCATTGAGTTGAGAAGCGTCTCACCGGCGACACCATGTGGTAGTTCACCACCAGCGTGCAGCAAGCGAGAAATACGCGCTTCTGTCTCGCCACACCGGAGCCCCGACACCAGTTGCTGAAACAGCTCGTTACGTTGACGGTAGCCCAACTCAAACGGGTCGCGACTCTCCAGTTCACCCTCCCCCGATTCAAGCCTGATACCTAACCGCTGCCGCAGCAGGTAGCCTGTTGGGTTGGTAAAAAAGCGGATCAGCTGATCCAACTCCACCTGCCGCCACTCTCTCCCCGGCTCTGGCAGGCTGCCATCAAAAAAACGGCTCACCGCCGATGCTGGAGAGAGGAGTGCTCTGGCCGCATCACAATTGAGACGGGAGTAGCTAAACAGGCGTTTATCTTCAGTGCTGAAATAGCGCGGGTTAAATGCCTGCAGAGGGTGGTGGATGACAATCTTTTCAGAGAGAAGCGCACCCGTGCTCGTTACAAATGCCTGATCGAGATAATCCAGCACTTCACTCAACAGCACCGAAGGGGGGATAGCGCTGTTATCACGAATACCCTGCCCCACATAACTGAAGTAGAGGCTGTGGCGGGCTGATAGCAGTGTTTCAAGAAATAGATATCTGTCATCTGCTCGACGGGAGCGATCCCCCGGACGATAGCTTCCCTCCATCAGGTCAAAGCCGGGGGTAGGCCGTTGCCGGGGAAAGGCACCGTCATTCATACCGATCATGCAGATCACCTTAAACGGCAATGCCCGCATAGGCGTCAGCGCACAGAAGCTGACGCCACCGGATAGGAAACCTCCCTGACCACCACCGTTTTCCAGCTGTTGGCGCAGCCTTTCCACCACCAGATTCAGAGAGACTGCTTGGTTGAACCCTGCCCTCCCGGCACTTTCAACCAGGGTGGAGAGGCTGTCCCTTACTACTTGTAGCAGCACCTCCTCTCTCCCCTCTGCTGTGAAAAATTGATCGAGAAGCTGTTGTAGCTGCCACTCCCACTCACGCAACGGCCGACTGCGGCCGAGCTGTTGCTCAAGGCCAAAGAGCGCTGAGGTGAAGCTCAACAGCCCCCCCAAGGCAGCGGCACTGGAGCCCTCCACATCACCATACGGGCGTATGCCCTGAAACAGCTCACTCCCCGTTGGCGGCAGCGCATACCCCAGTGCCAGCCGATCAAGCCCGGCCTGCCAGCTATTCTGATCCGTGGCGGGTAAACCCAGCCCGGTGCGGGTGGTCTGATCCCGCCCCCAGCGAATATCACACGCTTCTATCCACTCTCTTACCCGTGGTAGATCGCTCTCATCGAGGTTGAAACGACGCCTCACCGCTGGCAACTCCAGCAGGGAGATCACCTGATTAACCTCATATCGGCTGCCCCGTAGTGCGAGCAGATTAAACAGGCCGGTAATCAGTGGTGCAGATGAGAGAACACCACGATCAGCCAGACTGAACGGGATATACCCGGCACCTGCGGGATCACTGAAAACTGCCTCAATGTAGGGGGCATAACTGTCCATGTCGGGCGTCAGTACCAAAACATCATCGGCCTGAAGCTGGGGGTCCGCATCAAACAGCGCCAGCAACTGGTCGTGAAGTACCTCTACTTCACGCATTGGGCTGTGGCAGCTGTGAAGCTGAATCGAACTATCATCAGCTGCCTGTATCCGCCGCGGATCATCTGTGGTGCCATCATGAATCAGCAGAATATCCCGCTGTAGATGACTCAACAGACACTCTTCAACAGGCTCGACAAACAGCTCTCTGGCACCTGGATCAAACTCCAGCAGCATAGAGAAGAAGTCTCTGCCCTGCCCCCCCAGAGAGGCGAGCAGCGGATTGCCTACATCCAGATAGAGATCACTCTCATCTGTCATTAACTCCCGACGACTCTTCTCCTCTTGGGAGATTAGATCAACCCAGTGTCCCTCACTGGGATTCAGGAGGAAGAGGTGAACATCGATCTGCTGGGAGAGAAGGGAGAGAATTTCCAGATAACCGACAGAGAGGGAGGAGACGGCAAAGAGCATTACCCGCTGAGGCAGTCGCTCTTGGTCTATGCCTCCCTGGCGCTGCAACGCTACGAGCCGTTGCCCTAACCCGACCCAGTGCTCATTGCCACTGTCTGCCACCAACTCCCGCCATAGAATCGCCTGCCAGTGGTCACCAGCAACTGCCTCTTTGCCGGCTTCCCAATGCACAATCCAGTCTGGGCGGTAGACAAGGTATTGGTCGAAAATAACCGCCAGCTCTCCCGCCAGCTCAAAGCGACGAAGCTCATCCCCATCCTTGAGGTAGCTGCTCAGCGGGGAAAAATCACGCTCATCAAGAGCGCTGCTCAACCGCTCAAAAAGACGCCACTGCAGTACATTGGGTTGATAGTGATCCTGATCCGATGTCTCCGGCAACATCAGCCTGAGCAGCTCCCATATGTAGCCTGCGGGGAGAGGGAATTTTAAATTGGCACAGATACCCAGACGTTTGGCCAGCTGCAGTGAGAGCCAGCGCCCCATCCCCCGGTGCTGCACCACCACAGATTCAGAGCAGAACGGAGCGCAGATGCATCAGAGAGCTGTTCAGCCAGCAGATCGGCCAGTTGCTCCAATCGGTTACTGTGGTAAAGGTGGAGCATCGTTTCCTTGGGTAATTTGGGAGGTTGTTATAATTATATCGCCCCACAAGCTCATTCAGTGAGCCCGGGGCGTTTAAAGTGACCGGCTCAGCGACGGCTCTCTACTGTAGGAGCAGCGCCCCCGCCGCGATGAATGTTGCACAAACCCAGCAATATGCGATCATCCGAGAGCCACTCTCCCAGATCAACCACAGCAATCCCGTATCACGCAACCCTACCACCCAATATTCAGCCCCGGCTAAAACCGGCAATCTCACTCTGAATGGCATTGAGGCTCAGCAGGGGATCCTCGGCGGCGGTAATGGGGCGTCCAATCACCAGCATATCCGCACCATTATTAAGTGCATCCAGCGGTGTCATCACCCGGGTCTGGTCATCCAGGGAGGCGCTGGCGGGACGAACCCCAGGAGTCACCAGCAGAAATTCTGGTTTGACCAGAGGGCGAACCTCCCCCGCTTCACTGGGAGAACAGACGATACCATCAAGCCCCGCACCGTGAGTCAGCATGGCCATTCTGACCACGTTATCCGCCGGACTGCCGTGGAGCCCAATCTCAGCAATATCTTTGTCTCCCATACTGGTCAGTACCGTGACAGCAATCAGCAGAGGCCGCTGACTCAACCCGTCCAAGCGCTCTCTGGCAGCCGCCATCATGCGCCTCCCACCAGAAGCGTGGAGGTTGATCATCCAGACCCCCAGATCAGCGGCGGCGGCGCAGGCAGCCGCTACCGTGTTGGGAATATCGTGAAATTTGAGATCAAGAAAAACATCGAATCCCTTGCCGACCAACTGCTCGACAAAGGCAGGACCGAATCGGGTAAACATCTCCTTACCCACTTTCAGTCGGCACAGCGCTGGGTCCAGGCCGGACACCAAGTCCAGTGCCGGAGCAGCGGATGGGAAATCGAGGGCGACGATAATACGGGGTTCTCTCTCTATAACACTCATCTTTTTGTTCATGCCTTCTTTGATAAAGAGTTAAGTGGGCCACTGCCCGCCTCACTGTCCAATTGACCCGAGTGAGGCTTAATGCTCCCCCAGGCGTTACAACTTGGGCACTGCCAATGCAGTGTTTTAGCGGTAAAACCACAGCGGCTGCACTGATAGGCCGGACGGTTTATCAACAGCTTGTCAATCAGCTGTTGAATCATCAGAAACATCTCCTCTTCCCGGCTACCCACCAACTTCATGTTAAGTGTTATCAGCTTACCCAGCCCCTCCAGGTTAGGCGCTCGATTGAGGTAGTCGTTAAGAAAGCTGATAGCGGCCTCATCATCCTCATCCTCCTGGAGAATATCCACCAGGGCCAGCGCTGAAGGTATACTTTGGTGCTTAGTGAACAGCCTCTGGAGGTAGCTCATCAGCTCCCGCCTGTTACCCTGCTGCTGGTAGCACTCAATCAGATCCGGTAAAAACTCACCAATATAGGCTGGATCCTGCTGTTCAATACGTGAAAAGGTGTTGATAGCCAAGTTAAATGTACCTTCAGACGCCTCCATTCGAGCCTGCAGCAAATTTGCCCGCACCGACTCACGATCTGTTGCCCGCGCCTTTTTCAACAAGCTTTTGGCAAGTTTTTCATCGTTACCTGCCTGAGCTTCCTCCACCAGTTCACAGTAGTAGTGGGCACACTCACTGGCCAGTGACTCATCGGTCAGCTTCTCCAGCTTTGCCGCCACCTCCAGGCACTTATGCCACTCCTTCTCCTGTTGGTAGATGATGCGCAGATTCTCAAGTGCCTGATCTTGATAATAGTTCAGATCGCCAAGTTCGTTGAATAGATTTTCCGCACGGTCAAAGAGACCCGCCCGCATGTAGTCCTGTCCCAGCTCAAGAAGTGCCTGAGCGCGCTGTGAGTGGCTGAGCGTTGGCCGCGCAATCAGGTTCTGGTGAATGCGTAGTGCTCTATCAACTTCACCACGCCGACGAAATAGATTACCTAGCGCCAGGTGGGTCTCAACGGTTTCACTATCCACCTCAAGCATCTCGACAAAGACATCGATAGCCTTGTCCGGCTGCTCATTCAACAGGTGGTTCAATCCTCGGAAATAGGCGGTAGTGCAATCAAACTTGGGAGACACCTTGCGGGCGCTATTACGCTTTGCCGCAAACCAGCCAGAAGCGGCAGCAACGGGCAGCAGTAACCAGAGTAACTCCATCATGTTAAGTCAGTTCCATACATCTGCAATCCAGGTTCCCTCTCTACACTGTAAATTATGTGAAACTATTAAGGCAACTATTCAGCTATACCTATTTTCGGACTGTTTTCACGACAGGGGTCGGAGTCGATTGCGGCGAAAAAAAGGTGCATTTACCCACAATCTCACCGCAATCGACTCCGATCCCGAGCACCAACTGAATAGTTACCTATTAAGGAGCCTATGATAAGTCTGGCCGAGTTGAATTGCGTATCCAGGGTACAGTTGGTCAAGCGTTATTCATAGGTCCTAAGTGCCCACCGCTACTTATCAATAATAGGAATGGCTCTTAGGCTATTAATCTCTTGGGATGCCAGTTTCCCTTCTCGCTTGAGCCGTCTGTTCTCATGCCGGAGGCTAACCATTCCACCAAAACCAGCCATAGCCCCAAGCAGCGCACCCACGATGACGGCGGCAACCAAAACAATAGAGAGCGATAACTCCACCGTACCGAAATAGTAGTTGAGATTGACCGCCTCGGCATTCATTACCGCAAACGCGGCACCCACTAGGGCAATGATAAGAACGAACAGAAGCTTAAGAAATCGCACGTTTTGAACTCTCCGTTATCCGGTTGCTCACAATATGATGGGACATCATACCCAAGATCAGGAGTGATACGAACCAGAGAGTAAAAAAAAACGGGCTCCGCACGACGATGCCCGACTGTAGGCGCTGGACCCTGAAGGGTTTCTGACAGATTCCGCTACCCTATGCAAATCCTTAGAGGAAGCTCACTGGGTTCTACCCTCACTTATTGGAGCAGTCTTCTGGAGCACGATGAAACAACCGCCAGGGGACAACTGTCCTTCACGCTTCGAGAAGATGCCAGTGTTTTGGTGCAGACTATAGAGGGTAATTCCATCAATTATATCTATTTGAACACTGCTGTCCCGTTAACTTTGTAGTATGTTGCAGTAACTCCTTGTGTGGAGGTATTTTTTAGGGCGCATATATCAACAGCAACATGACATACTGCAATAGAACATTCCCTCTCCCTATGAGGGAGAGGGCCAGGGTGAGGGT
>MOXH01000121.1_pt1 | contig 12074 bp, 9 predicted proteins | sample 1471181 | NCBI WGS metagenome assembly MOXH01 (sample SAMN05806436, study PRJNA327811) | mollusc metagenome | isolation source: Phylotype A (SB4) bacterial symbionts from gill | host: Thyasira cf. gouldii | place: Canada: Bonne Bay, Newfoundland | collected 2010-05-07
ACTTCATTAAGTGAAAACTCATTACCCTCCTTTACATCCATCATTCCTTGTGTGACAGCCTTCAAAAACGCCCTTTCTTCTTCATTTTTTTCATACTCATCTAGCGCTTGCACTACCGCCACACCTCGGCCGCGGCTTGTGAGTAAAATTGGTCGATGTGAGTCATTTGCGTGATTTACTACTTTTCCAGGGTTAACCTTCAAATCAGAGAGCGGGATTACATCCTCAGAGAATTTTGTGTTCATGCATACTACCTTTAGGTGCTGTTAACTGGTCATTTTATAGCACCTATTTGGCTTTATTTCAAGAACGTAACAGCTGATTATACGACACGCACATGTATTGGTGTTACTCGACACGCACGGATAACGGAATAATATTGCGTTTGCTCTACCCACGTTCTCCTTTATTTCCATAGTCAATCACTACTAGCTCAATCGCTTCCTTCGATTCCATGTAAGCAGGCATCCCTAAGGCTGGTTTGGAGGAGAAGATACTTCATCTTTAAAGTATTTAGATAGTTAAAGCAAGGTTTTTGGGGCAATTCATGGGAGGTGATGTATCGGTTAATGCTTGGTGTGCGGGGCTTTTGGTGCTCGGAGGTAGTTCTTTCGCGGTTCGAGAAACCGTTCCTACAGGGGGAAGTGGGGGGTGATAAAAAAGGCGTACCCTTTTTGGGGTACGCCTTTTTTCTGCGTTTTAAGCGGTTAGCTTAAGGCACAGTGTCTCACGCGTTGTCGATGATGGCGTTGAAGGTGGCGCTGGGACGCATCACAGCGGTCACTTTCTCTACATCTGAACGGAAGTAGCCACCGATGTCAGCGGGTACGCCCTGGACAGCAAGCATCTCTTCAACGATCTTCGCCTCGTTGGCTTCAAGCTCCTTGGCCAGTTTAGCGAAACGCTCCTGCAGACCGGCATCTTTAGTCTGTGCTGCCAGTACATGGCCAGGTAGAAGTGGCTGCCACGGTTGTCCAACTCACCACACTTGCGTTTGGGTGACTTGTCGTTGTTCAACAAGTTGCCGGTGGCTTCGTCCAGGGTGTCGGCCATGATCTGCGCCTGTGCGTTGCCGGTCAGGTTGCTCAGGTGCTCCAGAGAAGGTACCAGCGCCAGGAACTCACCCAGTGAATCCCACGCAGGTGGTTCTCTTTCAGAATCTGCTGAACGTGCTTGGGTGCAGAACCGCCAGCACCCGTCTCAAACAGGCCACCGCCATTCATCAGCGGTACGATGGAGAGCATCTTGGCGCTGGTGCCTACTTCGAGGATGGGGTAGAGATCGGTATTGTAGTCACGCAGTACGTTGCCGTTGCCGGTGACGGAGATGGTGTCCTCTCCGGCACGGATTCTCTCGATGGAGAGCTTGGCTGCATCGTAGACGGACATGATGCGAATATCCAGGCCGCTGGTGTCGTGGTCCTGTAGATAGAGGTCTACTTTTTTCTTCAGCTCGATGTGGTGAGCACGATCTGGGTCCAACCAGATGATTGCAGGCCAGCCGGTGGCTCTGGCACGGGTTACGGCCAGTTTCACCCAATCCTGGATCGGTGCATCTTTGACCATCACCATGCGCCAGATATCACCCTCTTCCACACTGTGTTCGTGGATGGTGTTGCCGTTGGAGTCGGTGACGCGAATGGTGCCGTCAGCCGGTGCTTCAAAGGTGGTGGGATGAGAACCGTACTCTTCCGCCTTCTTCGCCATCAGGCCCACATTGGGTACAGTACCCATAGTGGTCGGATCGAGAGCGCCATTGGCAACGCAGTTTTCAACTGTCGCCTGATAGAGCGGTGCATAGCTGTGATCGGGAATCACGAACTTGGTGTCTTTCTGATTGCCATCTGGACCCCACATCTGACCGGAGGCACGGATAGCAGCCGGCATGGAGCGTCGATGATGACATCGCTGGGTACGTGCAGATTGGTGATGCCGTTGTCGGAATCGACCATTGCCATGTCGGGACGGCTCTTGTACTGCTCCTGGATGTCTGCTTCGATCTCAGCTCTCTTATCGGCAGGCAGGTTCTCCATTTTGCTGTAGAGATCGCCCAGGCCGTTGTTGAAATCAACACCGAGTTCGGCAATGGTGTCGGCGTGTTTTTCGATAACGTCACTGTAGAAGACCTTAACGGCATGGCCGAAGATCTTAGGGTCAGAGACCTTCATCATGGTGGCTTTCATGTGCAGTGAGAAGAGCACATCTTTTGCCTTGGCATCTGCTATCTGCTCTGCCAGGAACTGGGTCAGTGCCTTTCTGCTCATGAAGGTGGCATCTACGATCTCACCAGCTTCCAGCGGTGTGCTCGCTTTCAGTACACTGGTGCTGCCATCGTTACCGATAAACTCGATCTTGGCATCGGTCGCCTCGGCCATGGTGACGGATTTTTCAGTGGAGGCAAAATCGCCGCTGCTCATGGTGGCAACGTGTGATTTTGAGTCCGGGCTCCATGCACCCATTGAGTGCGGGAATTTTTTTGGCGTAGTTTTTAACTGCACCTGGGGCACGACGGTCGGAGTTACCTTCACGCAGCACTGGGTTTACCGCACTACCGAGGACCTTGGCGAAACGCTCCTTGATCGCTTTCTCGGCATCGTTCTGCGGATTTTCTGGGTACGCGGGGACATCGTAGCCCTTCTCGTTCAGCTCCGCGATGGCAGCTTTGAGCTGCGGCAGAGAAGCACTGATGTTAGGCAGCTTGATGATGTTGGCTTCGGGGGTCTTGGCCAGATCACCTAAACGAGCCAGCTCATCAGGAATTTTCTGATCTTCGTTCAGGTTGTCCGGGAAGTTGGCAATGATTCTGCCCGCAAGAGAGATATCCCGGGTCTCAACATCAACACCCGCCGCACCGGTGAATGCCTGGACGACAGGCAGAAAAGAGTAGGTCGCCAGCGCGGGCGCCTCATCAATTTTTGTCCAAATAATCTTCGACATTTCTGTTCCTCAAAAATTAAATATTTTGAATCCACCACGCCTCCCCCCGAAGCAGGCGTGAGAGGATAAACGATTAACCCCGGATCAACCGACGTAGCTGCATTTGCTGGCAGCGGTACGGGTATCCATGTTTTTGCCTCGATTGGTATGGTCGTCGATCTCGGCAGCACTTCCAATCATTCGACCGAAGAGGAAGGTGGTGAATGCCGCAGTCTCCATTGAGCTGTCGCTAATCTCACCCTCTGCATACGGCTTCCACAGCATCTTCAACAAGATCACAGCGATAACTGCATCGACGTTGACACAGTATACATCGCGGCTGACGCCGGTATCGAACAGTGCCTGTACCAACTCGTGGTAGAACTCGAGGAATATATTGTAGTTACCACGGCTCTTCAGCAGTTCGTTTACGAAGACTTCACGCGGATCGTAGTTCACCGGCTCACCTTTGAATACAGGGTGGCTGACACAAGGGATCTTGGCGTAGGAGGGGTTGCCTTCGGCCTTGGCCTTCTTCTTGTAGGCTTTGTACTCTTTGGCGTAGGCAACAGCCATCTCTTTCAGATTCAGACCATGGTCTTCTGCGCCAGGATCTGCCAAACCGGAGTTACTGAAGCGATCGACGAGGAATGCGATTGCCTCGTAACCGTTGCCGCCATGGGCATAACCGGTATGGGTAAGGAACCCGATATAGCCTTTGTTAGCCTGGATACGTTCGGGTACCTCTGGGCCATCAGCACTGACGGCACCCTTGGCGCCTTGAGCAGAGATGGTTCCAGGACCATTGGTAACAATCAACCCCAAGAGTACGGAGAAGGCATAGAGCTCGCCTTCTGTCGGCTTTCTGCCGAATAGCGCCAGATGGGCGGTCTCGGAGAAGCTCCAGCTGCTCATCAGTTCGCTATTGGCAACACCGCAGAACAGATCAGATGACTGCTGTTCAGTACTCGCTGTTGAACCAATCAGTGTGCTGAATATGCGGAAGTGCCAGGACATGTTGATAACGGTTGAGCGGTTGATACGCTTGCGCATCAACGCATTCCAGCCGATATGAGTGGTAATTGCACCCAGCACAACCTGGCAACGCAGGCGTCCACCGCTCTTTTCAGCCAAGGCTTGGAGGAAGTTGATGAACAGTGAATGAGCACCACGCGCTTCAATCGCTTCGATCAAAGCAGCACCCTTACTGCACTTTCCATCTGAGACAAGTTGACTGGCCAAGTCACCAGAGAGCGCCTCATCCAGCTGCGTCTGGAAATCGAAGTCTTCATTGGAGGGATTATCAAGGCCGCTCTTTTTGAACAGTTCAATCAGTATGTTCGCTGTGTTACGGGAAGCCTCGACCATTTTTGGCCCAACCACCGCAATCGCTGCTGATAGTGCAGTATTGGGGCTGTTACCCGCTTCGCGAGCGGCCTGAGCAGCCGCCAAGCCTACCTTGCCATCCTGATTAACAAAGGCATTCAGTGCGATATTGGCGAGATCGGCGCTATTGGCATCCGGGTATTCGCGTACCAAACTCTGAACCAGATTCTCTTCAAAGGTGTGAGTGGAGGCATCGAGTACACTGGTTCCATGAAGCTTGGATACCTGGGTCTTCGGATCCATCATGGAAGCGCCAGAGGCATCTTTCATGGTTTGACGCGGGAACACTACGCCCACTTGCTCATCCAGCCCGGCTATCTGCTCATTGTAGGGCTCCAGGGCGGTAACAATCGTTGGATTCAACTCGGGTGGCAGGTCGATTCCCTGGGTGTTGCTGAACCAGCACTTCATCGAGAGATCGCCTACTGAATCGAAGTCTGGCTGCTTTCCACGCTTCGCCATAACCGCAGTCAAAGCGAGAGGGATATGAGAGATGTTGACAACCACTGCACCCTTTTCAGAGCAGACAGGGTTCTCCGGTGTGTAGATATCATCCACACCGAACTTCTCCATAAACCACTCTTCTTTAGCCGACGCGTTGTCACCGCTACCGGCAATGGCACCTGCATGGCCGCAGGCCTTGGTCAGTTTCGCCTTCCAGCGACCGACCACACAAGCGACTACCGGCTTGTCAAATTCGAGATCGCGCTCGTAGTAACCACCGGGCTCGATATACATGACGGCCGCTTTTGAGCGGGCATCATTATGGAATGCGTTATTCCACTCTGGTGCTGAGAAGTGGATATAGATATCTTTACCCGAGGAGAAAGAGACCGTACTACCCCAGCCGCCAGTGGCCAAATAGACCGCGATGGTGGTGGTGAAGTTACCCGAGTTGGAGAAGATGGCAACAGTGCCTGGGAGTAAGGACTCCTCGGGTGCATTGCCACCAAGGGCACCACCGATACGGATATGGTTGTGCGCATCAGCGATACCCAGGCAGTTACCGCCAAAGATATCGATACCGTGCATCTGACCAATGGCGCGGATCACTCGCGCATCCCGTACCGGGATTTTTTCTGTCAATATGACAATCTTTTTCAGAATGGGGTTGGCGCGTACAGCCTCAATAACGCCGTCACGAACACCTGCCGGTGGCAGGTAGACCACTACGGTGTTGAACTCACAACCGCTGTCGACCGCTTCGGCCACATTATCGAAGATGGGAATATCGCCCACAGACGTTTTCATTACTGTTCCGGAGCGTCCGGGAGCAGTACCACATACAATATTACCGTTGGAGTATGTGTGGCTTACCGGTGTAACACCGCGGCTCTCACCGCCAGTAATGTTGAGAACGCAGACTTTGTCCTCTTTAACGGCGAAATCCGCCAGTGTATCTGTACCCACGAAGTAGTGGGGAAATGCTTTTATGCCTTGTGGATGCATGTTGGCTTCCTCATTTTCTCACGGCCTCTTCTATCGGCCCTGAGTGTGTTATTCATAGTCCCGATAGCTCAGGCAATACCCATTTTCTTAGCGACGATCTCACGCCCACCGTTTTTCATCCACTCATCAGCGGCCTGAGCGAAGTTAACCACTTCACTCATCGCAGAGTCGTAGCCAAACATGTGGTACGGCAAACCCAGCGCATCCAGGGTGTCGCGCATATAGCCCAAACCACGAATCAGGTTAGGACCGCCGCGGCCAACCACTACATAGAGCGGTTGAGGCCCATGGGTATTGAAATGATCGCGCAGGGCATCGGCCATGGCGCGGAAGGTCTCATAGATATCGGTATTGTTGGCTTTTCCACCGATAATGAACAGTACGTTAGACTGCTCCAGCCAGTATTTATAGACGATACGGCTGATATCATGCATCTTGGCATAGGGAGGGTTGCCGCCGAAGTCTGAAGAGATGGTTGCCGCATCACCCAGCAATTCGGTTACCAGGCGTTGGCGCCACCACCAAAGGTCATGGCAGAGATAGTGCCCTGCTCATTGATGACAAATACATCTGACTGACCCTGGTAGGTACGAAGCTGATTGACCTCCAGTTCGAAATCGGAGTAGCTTGAGGTGTCCAGATCTTCCGGCAACCCAAGGCGCTTCATGTTTGGATCATCCTCATCGAATGCACATTTGAAGTCACAGGCGATGGGTGACAGGCGGCCATTCTTTGCCTGCTTCATGCGGATAGGGTTGAGCTCCAGAGTGGTCATGCCGTAGTTGTGGAACAGGTCCCACAGCTTGGGCAAATTCTGCACCAGAGGGCTTACCAGCTCTTTCGGCGCACCAATTTTGCGCAATGCGTTAGAGATAACAAAGCCTTTCAGGCCAGTAAGCGGGTCAAAAGGGATACGGGCTATCTGGTCTTCAGACAGCTCTTCGATATCAATGCCACCGTGGTGAGTCAGTGTGATCATGGGTGCCCGATACTCGGTACTGTCGGTGAGTGAGAAGTAAATCTCATGCTCAGCAGGCACGCCACCTTCAAAGGTGACACCTTCAGCCTTGGAGTGGGTATTGTTATGGAAGTGCTCAGCGAAGTAGAGGCGTGACTTCTCCTGCATCGCGGTGCCCAGATCCTTGGCCCGACCAAGTAGACCATGTTTGCCTTTCTTGCCTACACCGCCTTTGAACATCGGCTTGATAAAGACTTCACCATGGCGTTCGATCAGGCCCTTGACCTCATCGTTTGTCGCTTCAGGTCCCAACACCTCAGATGTAGGGAAGTCTACGTACTTGAGGAGCTTTGCCCCCCAATACATGCCTGTTATTTGCATTTTTCAGTTACTCCTAAATACCAGTTTCAGCGACAGTTTTCTTGACTGTCTCGATTGTTTTATCAAGTAGAATCTGCTCTTCTGGGGTGAGGTCAAATTCGACCACACGCTCCACACCGCCGGCACCAATCACACAAGGCACACCAACGAACAAGCCTTCAATTCCATACTCACCCTCACACAGGGCGGCGGAAGGGATAACCCGCTTTTTATCTTTTATAAAGCTTCGGCCATCTCAATTGTTGAGGCAGCCGGACTAAAGTAGGCACTGCCGTTGCCCAACAGCTTAACCACCTCAGTACCCGCCTCCTGGGTACGCTTGATGATGGCATCAATGCGCTCCTTAGGCAGTATTGAGGTGAGGGGCACGCCGCCGATGTTTGCTGTACGGATCAGTGGCAGCATCTCCGGCCCATGTCCACCCATTACCATACCCGAGACATCCTGTACCGAGAGGCCGGTCTCCATGGCAATAAAGGTACGGAACCGCCCGCTATCCAAGGCGCCTGCCATACCAACCAGTTGGTTCTTTGGCATTCCCGAAAACTTATGGAAGGCGTAGACCATGGCATCCAGAGGATTGGTGGTCATAATAACGAAGGCGTTAGGGGCGACCCGTTTAATGTTCTCTGCAACATCTTTTATTATCTTAAGGTTGGTGCCGAGAAGATCCTCTCTGGTCATGCCTGGTTTTCTGGCAAGGCCCGCAGTGATCAGGATAACGTCAGCACCTCGAATATCCTCATAGTCACTGGTGCCTGTGAGGGTGGTATCGTAGCCGTCGTGGGGGCGAAGTGCCATCATATCGAGGGTCTTGCCCTTCACTTGGCCTTGCATCGGCTCGATATCGAGCACAACCACATCACCCAGCTCTTTTTGGGCACAGAGAAGTGCCAGAATGCCGCCAATCTGGCCGCCTCCTACCAAAGCTATTTTTTTTTCTCGTCATCTATTCACCTTTTGGTCCGCATCTCGCATAGCTAAAGGGATATCCAGCCAGCCGGAGTATTATCGTTGTTAAAAATTAGACCTAAGTATCTTCAGTAACGCCGGGCCTATTTCCACATTTAAATAAATCTAATTGCAAATTTCTACACACCCCAAAGGGGTACCTGCGAATTTCCGTACATATAATACGCATTTAAGCATGAGAGTCCATTTTTGGAAATTAGCCACCCCTTTCCATGCAAAATATGAATAACCCATACACAATAGCCGGGTATTTAACATAGCCCCTACCTGATCAATTTAAGGCGAATGCAACCTATTGTTAAAGTTGATTTTTATCGAAAAAAAACAATTACCGGAGCCCTCCGTCAAGACAAAAACAGGCAAGCACTCTTAAACATCCCAGTAACCAAATTGGAGCAAAACACCTCGTTTCCTATCAATATTATTCGATATTCTTATCGTTACAATTCGATATCCTTATCGTTACAATTCAATAGATAGGCAGCCACGACTCCAGTGCTTGCGCAAGAGCATACTTCAGAAAAACCACACTATGCGAGTGAGATTTTTTGGGGCAGCAGTGAAATTATTTATGGTCTATTTAGCCCCCCCTATAGAGGGCGTATTAGTGGCATAAAACAGATATCACTGATGGGCTTTATACATTACAAAACAAAAGGTTGTAAGCGTGGGTGGTAAACAGCCAAACAACAGGGTAAGCAGCTGATTTCAACCGATGCAGGGATCGCTAAAGGGGCCCGCAAGTGGATTTATCATGCAGCGCAGCATTTTTATGGGGCAGATTTTTAGTAACTATTCAGCTGGGCTTGGGGCGGTGTCGAATGGCACTTACTTAAGCGCTCTTTAATACCGTAGGAGCGACTTTAGTCGCGATGAACGCACACCAAACCCTGACTACCTGCCTGATTCCTTCACGACTGGAGCCGTTCAACAAGTAAACCGAGTGAAATTCGTCCTAAGGGCTCGCTCAGCACAAATCAGGGAGCATAACCTGGTGATCCACCCCCATCAGTATCGAAATCAGCGCCACCCTGACCCACATGCCGTTCCTCTCCTGGCGCCAATACTTGGCCCGGTGATCACTGTCGATCTTAGGATCGATCTCATCACGACGAGGCAACGGATGCATAATGACGCAATCCGCTTTAATCCGTTCAAGGTGGTGATAGCGAAGACAGAAGCCGGAGTGATCGATGTTTTTTGACTCCTCCCCTTCATCGTACTCATCCTGAATACGCGTCATATAGATGGCATCGGCTTCAGTAATTGAGCCCTCAAAATCGGTGGTCTCAGTGAACGGAATCACTGTGCTGGAGAGATACTCCCGCAAGTCACCCGATATCCGAAACTCCTCAGGTGAAACAAAGATGAGCTTCACATCGGTGTAATTGGTCAGCAACCTACTGAGTGAGCGAACGGTGCGGCCACGCTTGAGGTCACCAATCATGCAGATAGTCTTGCCATCAATCTGCTTATCGCTAAAGCTGCGTTGCAAAGTGTAGATGTCTAGCAGAGCCTGCGAGGGGTGTTCATCAGGCCCGCTTCCGGCGTTGATGATGGGTACCGGCCTTGGCGTCGCATCAAGGAAATCAGAAATACGCTCACATAACCCGGCCTCAGGGGAGCGCATAATGATCAGATCGACGTAGCTTGAGAAGGTGCGCAGAGAGTCATCTATCGACTCCCCCTTGGATTCTGAACTGGTTGAGCTATCGCGAATCTCTGAAGTCTTGATGCCGAGGATGCCGCAAGCCGAATGAAACGACATAAAGGTGCGGGTTGAGGGCTGGGTAAAATAGAGCATTGCCCTAACATGGGGTAGTAGCGACTGAAGATAGAGGAGCCCCTCCTTGGTCTTATCATAGCGTCTGATGAGATTCACCAGATTACAGAGATAGTCGAGAAATTCCCGATCAAACTGATCGGCCATGAGAATATGACGCGGCCTGTTTTTTAGCATCTTAACCCCTTTTTTATCTTCGCTAATTTTGCCTACTTATCCGGGCAAAAGCTACATCGGTCTAGCTCTTTGTTTAAACAAATTGTCGTAGGGGATTTTAAAGAGAGAGAGCAAAGATAGAGGTGAACTAATCTACCCTCGGCTCAGGGTCGCTTAGGATCAGGTCAGGTTTAGAGAAAGGCGCCAGTCGCTCGGCTAAATCGATAAACTCCAACATGGGTGAACCACGGTAGAAACGGGCCATCGGGCGATCCCGCCAGATCCTGTCAGCGTAGGAGTGAACGGTGTGAGGCGTATCACCCGTGCCATCTCCACCACGATCAAACCCTTGGTAGCCATCCCAGTAGTTGCCCCGCCAATCGTTAGCCAAAGCGCTGGAGGGGGCGCTAACCAGTACCTCTGTGAAGTTGTTTTGAAAGCGATTACCATGAATCACATGGCCGCCCTTCTCACCATAAAAATAGAGCGCCACATCGTTGTAAGCAAAGAGATTGTCGTAGAGATAGATGATATTGACAGGATCTACCGGCGCATTGGCGATAAGCCCCACAGCGCAATGCACCAGACTGTTGCCTTTGATCGTCACCTGGGAGCTGTCTTTGATAGAGAGCCCGGAACCTAAGGGGTTGCGCAGGTGAATAATACGATTACCTTTGATGGTAAGACCGTTGGAAAAAATCACTACGATGCCGGTTCGATTCTCGGATATCTGGTTATTCTCCACCCAGTTGCCATGAGAGTAGATAAACTCCATCCCCATCCGGCTATTACGGACACTGTTATCGATAATGCGATTGTCCATTGAGTTGGTAAACAGCAGATCCCGTATGTAGCTGAACTGATTTCCCTGGATCAGGTTATTACGGCTGTACCACATACGGATACCGTCACCGCGCAGACTCTCCTCCTCCCCCCTTGATGAGACCCGATTACCACGAATTATATTGTTGTTGGCCTGGTGGATAAGGATACCAAAAAGCACATCATCCATGGTGTTGTTCTCGATAAGAGTATCTTCCGCTTCCAGCAGTAGCCCGGCATCCATACCATCGTGAGAATCACCGGAGTGGGTCAGGTGCATCCCTTTTATCACCGCACCATCTGCCTTGACACTCAACACCGTTCCTTTGCCGCCACCATCTATCGTCACCCGCCCCTGTCCATCGATGGTGATAGAGCGGTTAAGAACGATTGGCCCCTCATAGGTGCCCGGAGGAGGACGCAACACACTTCCTGGCGGCGTCAACTCAATTAGTAGCTGCAAGGGGGCAAGGCAGAAGCCGGGAGTGGCAGAGACCACACCTATCAGTAACAACAGTGCTGACCAAGCTCGCTTCATACCAGATTTTTCATGGATGCATAATAGATAACCCACCATCAATACCTGCGGGTCGATAGTGAATTTGAATGGTAAAGCGTCACTGCTGTCCCGTTAACTCCCTCTCCCTCATAGGGAGAGGGAATGTTTATTGCAGTATGTCATGTTGCTGTTGATATATGCGCCCTAAAAAATACCTCCACCAAAGAAGTTACTGCAACATACTACAAAGTTAACGGGACAGCAGTGGTAAAGCGTACAAAAATTGAGCGGAGATTACTTTAAGAGATATCAAATTGATAAAAAACAGCACTGCTAAATACAGTACCGTTTATCACGATCCATGCTGTCCCAAACCGGCTATAACGGCAACAGGAGCCTGTCCGAGAATAGGCACCGTAGCGAGGGAAGCCCATTTTGAGTCATTTTTTTTCGGTCATTTGAGGCGAATAGTTGCTCTTATTCAACGAAAATGAGCGGGAAAAGGGCCAAAATGGGCTTTCCGCAGTAGGTGTCCTATTCTCGGACAGGCTCCTAGTGCCCCCAGCAGAGTTTGAGTACGACCAGACGGTGATTGGGTAGCAGGCCTTATTCATAATCCGTATGCACAATCTGCCGGCATCCTTTGGGCCTGTATCGAGGCCGCTTGTGCTTTTTACCTCACCGCTAAAGAAAACAGACCCACCTGTACTCAGATTAACTGACCCTTCATATGCGCAGTGTTTAACAGGTACA
>MOXH01000122.1_pt1 | contig 11992 bp, 5 predicted proteins | sample 1471181 | NCBI WGS metagenome assembly MOXH01 (sample SAMN05806436, study PRJNA327811) | mollusc metagenome | isolation source: Phylotype A (SB4) bacterial symbionts from gill | host: Thyasira cf. gouldii | place: Canada: Bonne Bay, Newfoundland | collected 2010-05-07
CAATGTTGCTGTTTCGGTACACGTTAAATAATATTTCATGAAATATAAATAGTTTGACTACTAATTATTGTAATATTTAAAAACAATTATTTTGTATGGTTTGCAATTATTAGAGCAGTAGTAAATTAGTCGGTTTCGCATTATCAGAATATAATATCATTTTATTTCCTCATTCCAAAATAATAGTGCCAACCTAGCATGTGCATGTGTATAAACATGATCCCACAGTCAAAGTTTGCATAGAACCTGTGGCACGACATCTACTTTCCCCATTAACTTATATATTTTATACACAGGTCCAATGGGCCGCATTTTTAGTTATAATCAATGAGCAACTATGTTTCATTCATGGTCACATGGTCATGTTGGTCATTTGTTACTGAGGTGTGATCTGGTGAGCTGTTGGTAGTCAAAATTATATCAATAAATGGACATTTTAAATGCAGTGATGTTGTGTAATTTCTTTTCTAGAGGGTTTGTTATGTAACTGGACACGACACGTATTTTAATCACTTGGCTGATCATTTTCATGACACAGTGAATAATATATCTCATTCCAGTTACACGTACTTCCATAATGCTACTACGCTCCCAAGTCAGCGTGGGTTTCATAACACCCGCTGACAGATCCATAGCTGTCAAGTTATGTCTGTGCTAACTGCATTAACCCTTCGCATGCTGAGTAAAAATATCGTCTGCAACATATTGGCCTCTCGTGACCTTCCAATAAGATAGCTGTATTAACTGAAAAATCGAAGCCAACGTAAAACATTTTTTCATTGGACAAAATTCTCATGTGCGACATTTGTTACTAAAGATAGTAGGTATTTTCCGGCCACAAATAACCGATATGGCGTCTGCTTTCACTCATGACTGTTACATTTTACAGGCCTAGAGACATGTCTTGATTTCCCAACATTAGAACAAAAGTAATTACCGATACACAAACTCTGATATGAATAAACAATATAAACTATTCTGACTCTTTTACACGCATATCCTCACAGTCGTTAATTTACACTGATACTGCTGGGGAATGTGGTTCAAGTTATGTTTGTGCTAACTGCATTAACCCTTCGCATGCTGAGTAAAAATATCGTCTGCAACATATTGTGAATATTATTATAATATATGTTTGAAAACGTTTTTTGAAAGCACACTTGAATATGCAAAATAATCGTCTCCATGGGAGATAATTGTAGTGTGCTGCCGAAACATGTTTGGTGAGAAATAAATAAACATTAATCATCAGCAGATGACAATTTTCGGTTCCTGCATAGTAAGGGTCTAGCTGGTTTAAAATTAAAATGTGTATTCACAGATCGGTACTCCACTGTTAGTAGAATAGAATATAATATTTAGACAGGATTACCAATTATTCAAAGGTGTCCACCATACATAAAAGAAGATATTCAAATCTAAGCAACATGCATAATCAATAGATGAAATATCAAATCCATGTTAGTAACACGCGATCTAATTGGACAGTAAATTGTATGGGGATTTCTTGCACATAAACACAAATATCCTCATTCACGCATTTATAGGGCAGATGAATGTATCTCAGGGAATACAAGATGATGCGTGGAGAGTAAATGCTACAAGCATAACCAATTTGGATCATGATCACTGATCACTGATGCAAGTACGTCTGCTGTACTCAATGCACATATCAGTCAAATAATTCCATTTCTCTATGGTCATATGAAAGTAGTATTATGGTATACCGATGTCTTTCTGCCCGCCAGATTTGTACAGTAACCGACTGTATCATTTGACCTTCATGTGAACATGTCCAGTTACCAAAATTAGCAAAAAAAAGTGTGGTTATTCATATGTACCGATTGATTGTACCAAGTTACCCATCTGTATATGACCTCGCATTGGCGTCTTATTTTAATAACAGTCTCCAAAGTACATTTACATTTGGTATACGAGTACATAAAGAGCTAGCATAATCATGACAGATCACGTAAATAGATTGCAAAGACTATGTAGAATAGATGGCCAAACTATCAAGCAACACAGCGCGCCTGGTTCCAAATACAGTGCATCTCTGTTCATGTATGAACTAAAAGCTATTCATGGTATAGATATTTCTACCGATGTCGAATGTGTCCATCCAAAATATATATGCAATAAACATGCTCGAGACATGTACAGGTTCCGGGATGCTTTTGATAATCATGACCATGATGTAGCAAAGCCGGGCTACATTCACCAATTTATTCCCCATAGTGATGAATGCATGATCTGTCATGTAGAATCTAGAGGCAGAAAAAAGAAACGCAAAATTAGCACAAGCGATGCCATATCTATGCCAACAGTTAATGAAACAGGACAAGAAAGCGCATCACAGAGCAACAATTATCTCCCACAACCCGAACAGTCAACAAAACACGATCATGCATGTTTAGATGCACATGATGAAGTTCCTGGTCAGTCAAAAGTGAATCAAGCACACACAATCTCCACCGTACTGATAGGCAAGTGTATCGATCATTTACGCAGCATATCCCTGTCTGAAAAGCAAGATTTCTTTAGGAGTTTTGTAGACAGGTTAGATACCGACGACAGAGTAGCTCTGTCTCACTGTATTGGATTGTCTGAACGTGCCAACGTTGCGAACGATACACGAACAAATGCATACGTATATAAGGATGTTAACGCACTGTCAAAACTCAACCTGATTGATTGGGTAAATCAAAGAAATGGAGTAGTTGTTTCATTTCTCACAGGTATTGGTGGATTTGACATAGGACTGCTGCAAGATAAACATGAGTATTTGTTACCAATTGCAAGAGCACTTGAACAGATGTATATGATACGTGACCGGTCTTATATATCACCTCTTGCATTTCTCCTGAACATGTGTATATATACACTGACTGGAAGTAAGTTAGCTGTGGATTTAGTTGGCAATAGTTGTCCAGCTGGTCATTACAAGACAGTGACAAAGTGGTTGAGAGATCAAGGAACTGCAGAAATATTATGTCCAGATGGCGACTTGGTCAATGTGTTTGACAATGAACAGGTGGTAGGCAGAAAAAGTGGCATTAAACCGGGACATAAAGTTTCGATTTCAATCATCACAAACAAGGGTTTTGTGAAAATGAAATCTGAATCCTTGCAGACACAAGAAGATCTGAAACCTCCATTCCAGGTTCTGGCAATGAAGGATACATATTTAGATGGAGATGGCGCTCCAATTCTCCATACCCATGATAAAGGAAACCAATTGCAGCATGCAGCTAATGAACTAATAAACCAGTCTTCTCAGCGCTTTGCAAAGCTGGAAACTGATCATTACACACAACTGTGTATTTTCATTGACTCGGCCATCCAAAATGTTAAAGAGGAACTGGTTCACAAGGGCACAAGTCTCAATGACAAAATAGATGACATGGTTGAGAAAGAAAGAAATGATGAAATAGGTGTCACATGCGCTACATGCGGAACATTCAATACCAAACGAAAAATCGTTTGCGAAGGCTGCCGAGAGAGAGATGGACTTAAGAAAGCTAAGCAAGCAAACAAAGCACAAACGCATACAGCCTCAGTAAAGTCGCACGGGGCAACATTTATTCAACTGCAGATTCAGACGAATGGCGACAATAGCAGCACTGTGCAGCTCTCTGAAAATCAGTCTCGATATGATCATGTGGCATCAAATCATGATGGTGTGCACACACTCACGTTGACTGACCCTGTGTTCTGTAACCCAAACAGCTCAGAAACTCTTGCTCGGGTTCTTCGCAAGATTGGCATTGAGAATGGAATCCACAGATATGGTGGAACAAAGCGCCACTGGACGTTCATCTGTTGTGATGGGCTACCATATCTCATTGTGAAAAAATTGAAAGAAGAGGCAGTCATTTGTACAATAGAACAATGTCAGCAAAAATTAATTTCAAAGAGCCAGTACTTCAGTCATGTAAAACTGGCTCACAAAACATGTACAGAAGGGACGTTTGAATATGAATTTGACTGGTTCTATATACGGATTGGATATGGTCACTATGAGATGAATCTCATAAAATCATTTTTCGAACTTAATTGGACGCCTTTTCTGGAGACATTATGTGAGAGAATGGGATTTGTCACTGAAGCAGCAAAACTGTATGCCAAAGCTTGCAAGGACCTGCACAAAAGTTGGCATTTGATCTTGATTTTTCATGTGGCAACACTGCGGGAACTTGTTCATCCATATGTAGTTTACTGCATGGAACATACTGAGAATATGTCTGCGAAGGGATTTCTGAAATTCGGACGAAGTATGTACGACTCGGGTGAGAGGCCCAACTACTCATATATCATGGATCAGGTACTTCGACATTCACAGGGTATCATAAACTTTCGTATGGCTGTTCGAAGAAATAACTCTAACCTTTTGAAGAGCGCAAAATTCATGACAAAAGAGCTGTTCCATGGCCGTGCACATCCAAGGTATCAGAAGATTGAAATCTATGATACACTACAGGATATCACTATGCCTTCTGAAGTGCGCGACTTGAACGACAGATATGTGTCTATAACCACAAGTGGCCACCCTTCAGCAGGAGAAGATTTTGATTTTATACTGGAAGAAAAGAACAGACAACTTAAAGCATGGATCCCAAAGGGTGTTCCAAACGATGGCATATGGCAAACAGTGTGTCGAAATAACAGTGTCCTTGAGAAAGTGAAGCATGACACGTTATCACTATTTGGTCTGAATAGTGAGAAATCTGCACTAACATGGCCTGATATTGAAGACTCTGTTTCTGACTTTAGATGCAAATTGCGCAAGACCAAATATCTGTCTATTGCAGGAGATCACGTTTCATTGTCTGGCATGGCCCTAGATGAACAACTGGTAAACTTTGTAGATGAGGCTGGCAGACGACGAATCCACAAAATTAAAACAGATGTATTGCAATGCAATGCAGAAGACATGCCTGCAATGAGGCACCCGATCCCTGTAACTCCGAGTGAAAGGCAAAAGCTACATGGCATTGACAACATGACCATTGCGCAGATAGATGCTGAGATTAAGTCTACATTGGACATAATACCAGATGGAGTACAACTCCAATACTATTTGCAATTGTACAAAGCAGAAACTAAAAAAAAAGAAAAAAGGAATTTTTTGTCAATTTCTTGAATGAACTTAGAGATGCTGTGGTGAGTGACAGAACCACTGACATGCCATCAAGTGACATGTGTGATGACTGATCTTTATCTTCTTTTGATATCTACATCTATCTAGTGTGTTATAGTAATCATGTTCCCAACAAATCATCAATGGATGCTTACTACACAAGCCACTTTTCCACAGTCACGGTAACACTTGTTGTATAAAACGTACGGTGTAAGGGGTCTGGTACTTCTAGCTCGAAAGCCTCGATGGTGATCGAAGAACGTGCCACCCCTTGCAACAATAGCTGTATATTATATTCGAAAGTGTAAGTCGTATACATGTGGGCCACCACCATTGCTTTTTGCTAGTTGTAATTAACCATTTACCCTAAATATATATTTCAAACTACACGTATCCCAGCCAACATTTTATATCGGCCCAATATGGTTCACTATATCGGTCCAATATGTCCTTCCGATATCAGGTCGTGCGCTGTTTTGCAAACCGAGCCCACATCGGCCCAATGTCGATTTTCAATATCGGCCCAATGTGGGCAACCGTTATCGGACCGATATTGTTTACCATATATCGTTCCAATATGGGATTCCGATAAACCAAACCCACATCGGCTTACTGTCGATTTTCGATATCGGTCCAATATGAGCAACTGATATCAGCACGCATGCTCTTTGGATTTATCGTGAGAAAAGCGGAGATCCATGTCCTGTCTCTCTATAAGCTGATCACTTGATAATCAACACCGCGATCTATGTCCAACTATTACACATGTATGTCTGAAAATATATAATATGCAGGGTACATCTTGATGAGAAAGCAAAAATAGTCATCAAAGAGTGGCAACTATTCTCAGACCCGATGGCACATGTGGTATAAAATAACGAAGTAATTAAATTAATTCCACGGAAAATATGTCCAGTTCAAATAATATGTACTGAGCAAAGCTATGTATTTTATGCCCATACGATCCCAGTATCTTGGTGATTTTATACTAAGACATAAACAAATGCCAAATCATTACCAGAGTTTTGGGAGCAATTCGCGAAAACTAATGACAGAACCAAATTACACTCACAATACTATATGAATCCACATATATATGAGGTAACATTGCTATTAAATCATAGGTGCAATATTGTACTTCTTATCAGTTGTTAAACATGCAAAGATATATCTAATTTTACCTGTTACTTTTATTTTCATAGAAATCCATGCCAAACTTCTGTTATGTTAATGTTGTGTTTCTGCCAGCAATACTGGGTTCTTTGTTTAAAATGGCGGAAATATTGATCGAGTGTAATACACAAACATTGGTCCTATATCGGACCGAAATCGGTAACACACAGTACTACAGATATCTGCCAAATATCTGGCGGATATGAGAAATAACTTTTTATAACTGTATCCAATTCAGTTTCAAGGCAATATATAGTCAAGAATGTGTACGCTATATATATTTTAGTATATGTACTTGTGCAGTTGAGCAAGTATTACAGACATCGGTTCTATATCGAACCGATATCAGTAAAACACGGTACTACAGATATCAGTCCGATATCTGGTGGATATAAGAAATACATTTTCATTGAGTGATTGTATCCGGTTCAGTTTCAAGGCATATAGTCAAGAATGTGTAAATATTGCATTATGTACTAGATACAAGAATTACAGACATCTGGTATATATCGGAGCGGTATCGGTAAAAGACAGTACTGCAGATATCGGTGCAATATCGGGCGGATAACTTTCATTGCATAATTGTATCCGATTCAGTTTCAAGGCAATATATAGTCAAGAATGTGTAAATATTGTATTGTGTACTACAGCAAGTAATACAGACATTGCCCAATATCGGGGCGGTATCGGTAAAGTACAGTACTGCATATATCAGTCCAATATTGGGCGGATATGAGAACTGTTCATTGCATAATTGTATCCGATTCCGTTTTAAGGCAATATAGTCAAGAATGAGTAAATATTTTATTATGTTCTTGAACAAGTATGACAGAAATCGGCCCTATATAGGACCGAAATCGGTAACACACAGTACTGCATATATCGGTTCAATATCGGGCTGATATTAGTAATCACTTTTCATTGCATAATTTTATCCGATTCGGTTTTAAAGGCAATATAGTCAAGAATGAGTAAATATTGTATTATGTACTTGAACAAGTATTACAGACATCGGCACTATATCGGACCGAAATCGATAAAACACAGTATTGCAGATATCGGTCCAATATCGGGTGGATATAAGAACTAACTTTTCATTGTACAATTATAACCGATTCAGTTTCAATGCAATATAGTCAAGAATGTGTAAATAGTGTATTATGTACATGTACTTACGTACATAACATAATTTATTTACACGTTCAGGAGTATATATAAATGTATATAAAACTACCTTTTTGGGGGTGTCGGCAACATCGACCGTGTTAACTGAGGGTACACCAGATGCTGAATATTTTTGACAGAATTTAAGGACAACAATTGTGTAACTCGTTTTCATAAAATTTGAATGAAATAGTGATGTATTTTTTACGGTACAACAAACTGAATTTTGAGAAAAATAGTTATGTTTTTTACACTGTTTTGTCTCGTCCTAAAAAATATTATTTAAAAATAAATGCAATTTGGTGAATTCTGCTAAAGTATAGCATGTTTTTCCTTTGTACGCTAAATACGTACCGGTTTACCGCCGTGAAAAGGCAAATTAACGAAGTTGAAATATGCAATGACATCAAATTTAGGGCGATGCAAAACTTTTGCTGTTGTGTATATATTGGTCCAATACAGTACCGATGTCTGTAATGCTTGGTCAAGTATACTCACGATCGTATATCGGAATAATATCGGTAAAACACGTTATTTATTGTTAACATATTCCGCTATCGGTCCAATATCGGGCTGATATAAGCCATAACTTGTAACTAGAAACCATACAGATATGAAATATCAAATGAAGGAAATGTATTTGTAACACACTGTCAGATGGCCCAAATTTACTATCTGAATAAAAATAACAAACGTTCTTATATCGGTCCAATATCGACAAGATATCGGAAATAGCGGCCCACATTACGCCTTTTTCCCGATATACATGTACTGATATTAGCTGGGATGCTGTCATGGGCATTCTTCAAAATTTTGTTTTACCAGTAATTATGATTATACATGTAATAGTGAGGCAGCTTGTTTGGATCTATACTGTTCAGTCAAATACATGATGTGCACTTTATGGATGGGTTAACATTGTTTAGTGCATTAGCCTATTAGTATAATTACTACCTCTAGACCACATAGACAGATGCTAATGTTGGAGGAAATGGGTATGTATTGTGTTGTAATAATACATTTTGTTGTTCATTTGTTGTACATACTAACACTAACTAATGCATATTAATGTATACCTGTACATGTATCACACTGGGGGCACAACTTTTAAAATTTGGCAGTCGTACTTAAAGGGAGATTAAATGGCTCAATGAGCGAAGTGGGGTATCAAAAATAAAATGATTTTAAAATTGGTGTCTAAGTAAAAGCATCAAATCTGGAGCGAGTACACCTTATTCGGGGCATTAACACGTATGTTAAATGCATATTTTTTGCAAATGAAAATACATTCCGAGGATAATATGTTGTTATTTTTATCCGCATTAGTTCACCTACACGTCGGTGATTGGACGTGTCTACTGGCTACTATCGTTTTTATTATGCGATTAGTCAATAAGGTCTTAGCAACGCTATGCTTATTTCCTAATTAAAGAATGTTGTCAGCGAAATCCTATCTTGACCCTCGAAGGTCAGGTTAGAAAATACCTTATTGATACATGATTTTATGTATTACCCTACATGTTTTAGGGATCCGACATACGTCAATGGTATAGTTTTAACATGTACATAATAATATAGCTGTATTTAGAATCTAAGCTTGTGACCAAACCATTTAATCTCCCTTTAAAACTATTGGTTTTCAGGACTTAAATATATTGTTTATTATGCTCTCCGAAATCAAGTGTTTAGAGCCACAAGTGATATTGGTCAATGCCTTGAACATACTAAGATGTCCATCGTGTTATACAAAAATACATTATTCAATAAAATATTTCATTAACAGGTTCATTCAGAATGTTTTGTTCGCCTGTATTTTCAGGCCTTAAACCGGGTACGCTAAAACAGGTGGAATCAGAAGAAGAGGAAAGGAAAAACCGTCGACAGGCTCTGAGGATGAAAAAGAGCAGGGCCATAAATGCCCTTATTAAGCTCACAGACAAATTAAAACTGGAGCAAGTCCTCGAGCCGGTCGAAACGTTGTTCGTCATAAAAGAGAAGGCCACTAACAGATTTAAGTACTGTGGTGATGGTGAGCTGCTGGACAACTTCATGAAAGGAAAGCCGTTGACTTCGTCGCTGCCAGCTAGAAAAAATCGCTACAGCTCGCTGGTAGCGTCGAAGTCGACGGAAAAAGTTGTGGAGCCGCTCACCCCACAGCAGTATAGGTATACATGCGGGGTGGGGTCCCGAAAGTCTCTTTCGGAAGAACAAAGAGACGCCCTCAATAACGCGAATGTTATTAGCACCGGCGCTAGTGTAGCATTCCAGGTTGACAGGTAAAGAAATTGTTATTATTCACAGAAATGGAACCAGCAGATGGTGTTAAAAATTATGGAAACTTTCAGGTCTCCAGATTAGCTGCATATTTGAGTATACATGTATACTCAGAAGCAATTACAATCATATTGATCAGACCATATACATACTCACACGATAGACTATAAACTCAGATGGAATATAATTTTGTCACCAATTTTAACACCGGCCAACATGACGAATGCGGCTATTGGCGTACGTTGCGGTGGGGGAGGGGGACTGGAATTATTTTGCAAATGCAAATACAAAACAAACATACTTTGTTTTTGAGACTCTGTGAAAAAATAGTTTGCTTCTGAAAAAGTGTAAAACATACAGTGGAACTTACACAATCCAATTTCTTCGCAGGTGTACACATTACACTATATGTGCAATGTAAGTAACGTGTGCGATAAAACAGTTGACTTTCTAACTCCTACAAGAAATGGTTTCGGCTCCAAAAAAAAAGATACATGTATTTTGTTTTACTTTTTTTTCAAAACAAAATTACTTTGTCGCGTGGTTAAATCCTAGAAACCGCCACACACCCTCATGATCCACTGGTTTCTCCCCTGCCTATTGTGAATGATTTACAAATTAATTTAAACCATTTCAGTATTCCACATAATGCCGGGCGGGGAGCAAGACGTGGCCTGTTTGGAAATATTCGGTTTGTATATTAATGCAATTTGTCATCAGGTCATGTTGGTATAGTCCTGGGCACCTGAATCATGCATCATGACTGGCTGACAATAAAAACAGTATCTAGGCTGATACTTTAACAATGAACATTTGAACATTCATTTTGGTCAGTAAGTGAAACGTCAATGTCACAATCTTATCATGATCGTTGATTAATAGTATATCAAATCGTACGTACATATATATGGCCACGCGAAGGTAGCTCGAGTTACTGGCAAATACTGCACAGAAGTATGTTACTTGGGATTGTTCCAATTATTTAGGATTGATTAATGATATCAAACGGCCTGCCAACAACTATTGTCATTTTAGGCAGGATCCACGTGCTCAGATCACACGTTTGCCTGTTCTGATGTGGGAAAATCCCAAAATCAGAACTGAGTATTTACAATAATACATTACAGTCTTGACATTACAATAACTCGACCTGGCGCCGATATTTCTGACTGAAAGGGCCAACTTGATCAAGGTGTTCATGATGTTTCAGACATAATTTACATAAAATTAGCCATTATCATGAGTACATGATTACTGTATATTGCAGGGGTAGAATTCGATGCAGGGGTGGTAGGAGCACAACAAGGTATGTATCACGATCCCCAATGAACATGCTTTGGCAAATGCAATAAAATAATTCACAACTTACACTGGCACCAGTCGATAGAATATACCATGCATAATAATTTGCATCGCCAATGATTTGATATTGTCTTCAATAGCCTTAGGTAATGTATGGGACGTTTTGTAGTTTGTTTCAAAATACGTTGAACGTCTCTCATTATTTGTGATACTCCTATGTCGCTATTATATTACATGTATACATCATGTACATTATATTAAAACATGAAGAGTTTTCTTAAAATATTGTACACGTACATGCAGAAAAATAATATTGGAGTACCATTAAGGTCATTGGTCGGTTTTGGTTTCCCCATGTAAAGTCTATGGAAAACTTTAAAAAACAACATTGGAATAGAATAATAGCTAGTGTCCCAAATAAACCACATGGAAATGACCAGTAAGCTTTTATGCAGGTCATGCTACCTGTAAACAAATCAGATACCACTGTAATTTGTGAATAACTGGCCTATATTGGTTTAACACGTATGTATGCACCTGTGTAGACAGGTGTGTAATGGAAAATTGTACATGTAAAACAGCAAAATATGGTTGTTATGTTCTAACTGCAGGGATGTGAGGATTCTTATAGGTGGCACAACATGCATTAGGACTTGAGCAACACATATACATGATTTATTTGTGCAGATAGTCGTTGCTTTATTCGGAGGTTTTTTTTCGAAGGTTTTTATATACTTTATATGGGGTTACAAGAACCGACCAACAGCATTAAAGCTACCTACTACTATTAATTAATAACTTATTCTGCTCATGATTAGGTTCTCCGCAGCCAACACACCGAACATTCCGCAGCGGCACTCGCAATCCAGACAAACTCCGCAGCTAGGGTCACCACCATCCTCGTCGTCGCCGTACTACATCCTCGTCGTCGCCGCCGCC